>Ga0209381_1000738_pt1 | contig 69761 bp, 57 predicted proteins | sample DewCreD2012metaG_FD_184111 | JGI IMG/M metagenome (GOLD analysis project Ga0209381, IMG submission 184111) | Hot spring sediment bacterial and archeal communities from British Columbia, Canada, to study Microbial Dark Matter (Phase II) - Dewar... ... | reverse complement strand
GCCGGCCGAAGTGGCTTGGGCCGGCTCAACAACTTGATCGGCCATGTAGTCTAGACTTTTGATCCGGAAGGCCGAGAATCGCCAAATCGCGGCCTTCCGGCCCCCGAACTGACGAACTTGGGCTAGGCTTTGCGGTGTTTCTCACACCATGTGGGCGCGCGGGCGATGAGCCGGTATTGGGGTTCTTCAGCCATGAAGCGTCACCCTCTCAGCCGCCGAGCTGCACTCCAAGTGGGACTGGGCAGTCTTGCCATGACCGCCCTCGGAGGCGCGAAACGCCCAGACATCCTGTTCCTGATGGCCGACCAGCACCGTGGCGATTGCATCGGCGCCGATGGGAACAAACCCATCCGCACGCCGCATCTCGACCGCCTCGCGCACGAGGGCGCGCTGTTCCGCTGCGCTTACACGTCGGTGCCCCATGCACGCCGGCGCGCGCGGGGCTGCTCACGGGGCCTTCGCCGTGGCACCACGGGATGCTCGGCTATGGGCGCGTGGTGTCGCCCGGCTTTGTGAGCGGCTACCGCCAGTGGTTCCGCCAGCAGGCGCCCGACCTGAATCCCGATGCCACAGGCATCGGCTGGGAGGTGAACGGTCTGGCCTCGAACCCCGCCCACGCAGCGACGCTCCGGCTGTGGCGCAGGCGGATGATCGAGCACCTTGGCGAGCAGGGAGCGCCATTCCTGGCGAACGGCGCCCTGGCCCCACGACCTCTCGGCCCGCTCCACAGTCCGAGCTACCCGCGGAAGCCAGAGAAGTCCTGACGCCCCGCTCACTCGTGCCGCAGGGCCTCGATGGGGTCCATGATCGCGGCGCGGTAGGCCGGGTAGATGCCGAAGACCAGGCCAATCGCAACCGAGATGGAGAAGGCGAGAGTGGATGCGCCCACCGTCACGATGGTCAGCATGCCGGCGAATCGCGTGACGAGATAAGGGATCACTAGGCCAAGGGCCACGCCGAGAAGCCCGCCGGTGGAGGAGAGGAGGGTGGTCTCGGCCATGAACTGGGTGATGATGTCCCGACGCCTGGCGCCCAAGGCTCGCCGGATGCCGATCTCGCGTGTTCGCTCGGTCACCGTGGCGAGCATGATGTTCATGATCCCGATGCCGCCCACGAGTAGCGAGATGGCGGCAATGGACCCGAGCACGATGCTGAAGATGCGCTTCGTGGCCTTGGCGCGTTCCATGAGGTCGAGGGGAACGACGACCTCGTAGTCCTTCTTCGCGTGTGCGTGAGCCAGGAGCCGCTCCACCGCCTTGGCGGCGGGCATCACGTCGTCTAGCCGCGGCGCGCGCACGTAGATGGTGTGTAGCTGAATGGTGGTGGCCTCGAAGCTGCCGCTCCGGCGATGGAAGATGGTGTCGCCATAGCGCGACTGCGCAGTGGTCATGGGGATGTAGACTTCCATTCCGGCCCCTACGGCCTTGCCAGACGAGCTGGAGGCGGTTACCGTGGAGGCCCTGAGAATGCCGACGACCTCATAGGAGTCAGTGCTTGCGCGCACCGTCTGGCCAATGGGGTCCTCCAGAGGGAACAACTCGCGCGCCACAGGCTCGTTGAGCACACAGATGGCGCTCTGGCGGTGCATGTCGAGAGTCGAGATGAACCGGCCACGTAGCAGGGCGCGATTGGCCACCTCGCGGAACCACGGCACGGTGCCCACGAGATTGCCGTCCACGCGCCGCTTCCAGCTCCGGATGTGCTTGGGGATGTTTCGGGCGGGCACGACGACCTCGACGTTGGGCACGGTGGACTGGATGCGCTCGGCGTCTACATAGGTCAACCCATAGCGAAGCGAGCGGGTCTGCTGCGCGCTCATGCTCGTCTCCTCGGGCGGCTTGACGCTGTGGACGATGATGTTGTTGCTGCCGAGTTGGCGAATCTGCTCCTGGGCCTCGAAGCTGGCTCCCTCGCCGATGGCCAGCATGGCGATCACGGAGCAGACGCCGAAAATGATGCCCAGGGCAGTGAGGGCGGAGCGGAGCTTGTGGAGCCACAAGCTCTTCATGCCCATCCGAATCGTGCGTCGAACTCTGAAACCCAGCATGCGGCACCTAGGTACGCGGCGATGGCGGCCCCGGGGCGCAAAGCTGACAGCCCCGTGCGGCCCCTATGCGGCGTCATCCACGATGAGCCCGTCTCTGAAGCGCACCGTGCGATGCGCCCGTGTGGCGATGGCGGGGTCGTGGGTCACCATGATGATCGTCTTGCCCTGCCCGTTGAGTTGGTCGAGCAGACCCAGGATCTCCTTGCCAGTGGCCGTGTCGAGATTGCCGGTCGGCTCATCGGCCAGGATGATCAGGGGGTCGTTCGACATGGCGCGAGCAATGGCAACGCGCTGCTGCTGTCCGCCCGAGAGTTCGGAGGGGCGGTGGTGCAGGCGCTCGCCCAAACCCACCAACTCGGCCAGAGCTTGGGAACGGCGGCGGCACTCGCGCGCCGACCAGCCCTGGTAGTAGAGCGGCACTTCGATATTCTCCACCACGGAGAGCTGCTGGATGAGGTTGTAGGATTGGAAGATGAAGCCCAGGCGCCGACACCGTACGTCGGAAAGCTGGGCGTCGGTCAGCCTGGCCACGTCCTCGCCGCCAAGGAAGTAAGCGCCGGCAGTTGGCGTGTCCAGGCAACCCAGGATATTGAGAAAGGTGGACTTTCCCGAGCCGGAGGGTCCCATGATGGCCAGGTAGGCCCCCTCCTCGATGGCGAGGGAGACCCCGCGGAGGGCAGGCACGAACACCGGCCCCATCCTGTAGGTCTTCACCAGCCCACGGACTTCGGCAATCGCCATCGGCCTATCCCGCCCCACCTGGTTTGGCGGAATCGTGTGATTCTGAAGAGGCCCTCGGGCGCTTGCGGTCCGTGCGTGGGGGCTTGCCGCCGGGGCCCTCGGGGCGCTGATCCCCCGAATCGCGCGGCCCGGTACTGCGCCCAGGCGGCGGCACAAGAGGCGAGTCACCGTTCAACTCGTCTTCCCTCTTGGCAGCTTCCTCCTCGTCCTTGGAGGGAGCCGTCTGCGGCGCCTCGAGGAGCACGACATCGCCGGCCGCAAGCCCAGAGGCAATTTCCACTGTCTGGTCATTCGATTCGCCCGTAACCACCTCGCGGGGCTCTTCGGAACCGTCGGGACCCAGGACGTACACAATGGTCCTGCCCCGCCGCGCGCCCACGGCCTGGACGGGCACCTGGAGCACGCTCCTGAGGGTCTTGACGTCGATCTCGACGTTGGCCGACATGCCGGGTTTCAGCCCCGTGAGGTCGCCTTCAATGCTCACCTGGGTGTCATATTCCTTGAGGTCCGGATTGATCCAGGAGGAGGAGGTGTTGGGCAGGATGGCCACCTTGAGAACCTTCCCTGTGAACCTGCGGCTCGGGAACGCATCCACGGTGATCCGCGCATTCTGGTCGCGCTTCACTCTGTCCACCACCGTCTCATGGACGCGAATATTGACGGCGAGCGATGTCAGATCGGGCATCTTGATGATTTCCTGTTGCTCTCGGACGGTCGCTCCCGTCTCAATTGGGGTGCCCGACCAGTGACGCCCCGACCCTGAGGTCGCGTAGACGACCAGGCCGGGTTTCGTGGCGCGCATCGTGCAGTTCTCGAGCTGAGAGCGCAGCTTCTCGAGACGGTCCTTCTGGAGGAGATACTTGGACTCCGAGGACTTGACCTCGGCTTCGTAGCCCGCAAGGGCGCTGCGCGCGCGAGCTTTGATGCGCTCCAACTCACGAAGGGTCTCGCGGTAGCCGGAGAGCAGCTTCTCGGCCTCCTTGGGCAAGTCGTAGCGCAGATAGAGTTCCCGAGCGGTGAGAGCCTGGTCGAGAGCGATGCGCGCGCGCATCAGGGCGAGTTGCTCAGCTTCAAGTTGCTGCGAGCTCTTGATCCCAAGGTGCCGCAGACGTGCATAGCTGGCCACCTTATCGGCAGCCCGTTTGAACTCCTCGAAGGCCAGCCCGATGTCGGCCTCCAGCTTGCGCGTCTTCTGGAGAGCTGTCCCGCCAAGGAGCTCGTCCAGGCCTTCGGCCTGGGCAGCCGCTCCCGCGATCGCCGCACGGCCGGCCTCCGTCGCCTCCTTCCGTGCGGGCTTCTCCTGCGCCTCTTCTGTGCCTCGATGCCCCGCGTCGCCGCTATCCGAGGCGGACTCCTTGAGGGCCTTCTCCACTTCGACGAGCGAGCGGGCGACTTCGGCGTCTACGCGGCGGCGCTCGTTGATGGCGTCGGCGCACAGGCGCGCCGCCAGGGCTGGCAGGTCTCCCCGCCCCTCGAGAGCGTCTTCGGCAAGCTTCTGGCCCACATACGCCTGGAGGTCCATCTTCCCGAAGCGCACGTCCAGTTCGCCTTGCTTGATCTTGCTCTCCCCCGCGCTCTTCTCGATGTCGTAGGACTCCTTGGCCTGCTTGTACGTCGCCTCGGCGGTGGCGAAGGTGACCTCTTGCTGGCTCAGCTTCTCGCGGATGTCCTTGGAATCCAGCTCAACGAGGACCTTGCCCTCCTTCACGTCCTCTTCGGTGATGATCGTGCCCTCGGGGACCAGGTTGATGATGGTGTTCATCCCCTCGACCTTGGACTTGATGATCTCGGACTGGAGGGAATCAATGCTCCCAGTGTCGCGGATGACAATGGGCAGGTCGGCGCGTTGCACGGTATAGGTGGCCCGTGCTGCCGTGGGAGCGGGCGCACGCGAGCGCCACAGCCGGGGCACGACCAGAACGCCGACGGCCACCATGGCCATCGCGAAAAGCCACGGCCACAGACGTGGCCGCCGCGCCAGCGAGACGGGCAGGCGCGCGGAACGGAGCGCCGGTGCGCCCCCCTCTGCGGGACACAACAGGTCTGCCGGTCCCACGGCCTCGCCCACGCCGCTGAGGACGGAGTTGGTTCTACTGTTGGTTGACATCGGTCACTTCCTGCCAGACGCCGTGCTCGTCCACGCGCAACAGCTCCGTGTCGCGCCAAAGGGCGAGGCGGGCGAGGATATGGTCCACCAGAGCCCTGGTCAGGGCATTCTGTGCATTCACAAGGGCCTCGTTGGCATCGAGGAGGTCACGGGCGATGGCCTCCCCGATGCGGAAGAGCTCCCGGGCGGCTTGCTCACGGCGTTGAGCGAGGGCCACGCTATCGCGCTCGATGCGATAGGTGGTGCTGGTCTCCTGAAGGGTGCGCGATGCCTCGCGCACCTCCAGCTTGATCTGCTCGCGCAAATCGTCGGCGCTGCGACGGGCGCGGTCGAGCCCAATGAGCGCGCTTCGATAGGCATTCCGCTCTTCCAGGCGTTGTAACGGTAGGCCAACGGTTACCCCCGCGCTGTAGGTGCCGCGGTGCGGCTCAAGCTTGAGGGCATTCGTCGGCGGGTCCGACGGGATGCTAGTGCTCAGCTTGAGGTCCACGTCCGGGGCCAGGCCGTTTCGGGCGATCTCGACAGCCCGTTCCGCATCGCCGATTCGGTCCGTGGCCGTCAGCAGGTCGAGACGCCGTTCGAGTGCGATCGCGGAGGCGGCATCGGGCGAGAGCGTGATCTCGCGCAACCCGGCCTCGCGGAGGCGATCACCCTCGACGGCGTCGAGTTCCACGAGCGCGTCGGCAGGGAGGCCGAGGAAGACCTTGAACTGGTCGATCTGCTCGCGATACTGGCGCAATGCCCGCACCCAGCTCGCGCGGGCTCGCAACTCATCCTGGCGGATCTGGTCCACCTGGAGGGCCTCGACGAGGCCCTCCAGCCTCTCCGCCTCACGATCGGCCCGCGACTGGCGAATACGTTTGTAGTTGCTCCACTGGTTCATCACTGTATCGCGCTGCTGAAGGACGCGGTAGTAGCGGCTGGTAACATCCACGCAGAAGCTCTTGCGGTAGTGGGCGAAGCTCCGGAGGGCGTACACCACGTCGCGCTCGGCCTGAGTGAGGCCCTCCTTGGCCACCAGGCTTCCGTAGTTGCGCCACAGGGGCTGGAGGAACTCAAATCCCAGCAGGGACGTGGCCGTAGTGCGCGGGTCGCCCGCCGAGAATCGGACCAGATCGGTAGCCAGGCTCGCCGTCAACCGGCCACCCAAGTTCAGAAGGCGGCTGAAGGTGAAGGCGGACCCCAACTCCGCCCATTTGCTGTTCGGCGTGCGGGCGGCGCCGGCATTCAAATCACCCGTCCACTGCGGGTCCCAGCGGAAGCGCTCGCGCGTCAGGGCCAGAACAACTAGGTAGAGGTCCTCCTTGCGTGTCTGGTACTCCCGGCTGTGGCGGGCCGCCAGCTCGAGGGCCTCGCGCAGCGTGAGCCTGTGAGCGCCTTCCACGGGCGGGAGGCCGTTGCCCTTCTCGGCAGCCTCCGTCTCCTCCTCAGGAACGGGGAGCCCGGCAGGTTCCTTCGGCTGCGGCGGGGTGAATCGATCGAGCTCGTCCTGGCCAAGACGCTCGATGCCCACGGTGGCAGGCGCTCCGGGCACGGCGTCGCGCCGCTGCGCGAAAATCTGTGAGACCTCGTGGTCTGCCTTCTCCGCCGCATCCTCGCGGAGCACCCGGCGCCGGCACCCAGGCGTGCAACCGGGCATGAGAATGCTGACGGCGAGAAACGCATGAAGTGCCCAGTGCGAGAAGGCCATCCTCGGCCTCGGCAACAGCTATGGCCCAGCGTGCGCAAGTACCTTACGACAATCGTTTAGATTAGCACGATTGCCCCGAATGTTCAACCAGAATGGGGTGATTTTCCGGCCAGCCCCGGGCGCCGCCCCGAGGGAGCAAGGCAGCGGGCAAGGGCCTGGCCTGTGTACGAGTGCGGGGTGGCGGCAACAGTCTCGGGGGTACCTTCCGCGATGATGTGGCCGCCCGCGTCGCCACCCTCTGGGCCCAGGTCGATCACCCAGTCCGCACACTTGATCACGTCGAGGTTGTGCTCGATGACCAGCACCGTGTTCCCTCGGTCGGCCAGAGTCGCAAGGACTTGGAGGAGGCGGGAGATGTCGGCGAAATGCAGGCCCGTCGTCGGCTCGTCGAGGATGTAGAGCGTGTTGCCCGTTGAAACCCTGGCGAGCTCGGTGGAGAGCTTCACGCGCTGGGCCTCTCCGCCTGAGAGGGTGGTGCTCGATTGCCCGAGGGCGATATAGCCAAGGCCAACGGCGTGGAGGGTCTCGAGAATGCGCTTGACCCGCGGGAAAGCGGCGAAGAGGGGGAGGGCATCCTCAACCTGGAGGTCCAGGACATCGGCGATGGACTTGCTCTTGTAGCGGATATCGAGCGTCTCGCGGTTGTAGCGGCGCCCCTTGCAGGCCTCGCAGGTGACATAGAGGTCGGGCAGGAAGTGCATCTCGATGCGCTTGGTCCCCTGGCCTTCGCAGGAGTCGCAGCGGCCGCCGCGCACGTTGAAGCTGAAGCGACCCGCCGTATAGCCGCGGACTCTGGATTCCTTCAGCCCCGCGAAGATGCGGCGAACATCGTCGAGAACGCCTGTGTAGGTGCCCGGGTTCGAGCGGGGCGTGCGGCCGATCGGGGACTGGTCAATGACGACGACCTTGTCAATCTGCTCGATCCCCGTGATGCCCCTGTGCTTGCCCGGCTTGGCTCGGCTGGCGTGGAAATGGCGCATCAGGGCCCGATAGAGCACGTCGTTGACGAGTGTGCTCTTGCCGGACCCGCTCACGCCCGTGATGCACACGACGCCACCGAGTGGAATGGCGACGTCGATCCCCTTCAGGTTATTCGCGGCAGCCTTGCGAACCACCAAGGCGCGGGCCTTCGATACGGGGCGACGCGTCCGAGGCGTCTCAATGGCGAGGCGCCCCGAGAGGTACTGGCCCGTGAGCGAGGCCGGGGCAGCCAGGATCTGGTCGAGCGTGCCCTGAACCACCACGTTTCCGCCGTGGACTCCGGCTCCCGGCCCCAGGTCAATGATGTGGTCCGCGCTGCGGATGGTGAGCTCGTCGTGCTCGACAACGATCACGGAGTTGCCAAGCTCCTGAAGGCGCCGCAAGCTGGCGATGAGGCGGGCGGCGTCACGCTGGTGTAGGCCAATTGTCGGCTCGTCAAGAACGTAGCACACGCCGACCAGGCCCGATCCCACTTGGGTGGCGAGCCTGATTCTCTGCGCCTCGCCGCCGGAGAGGCTGCTAGTCGCCCGATTGAGTGTCAAGTAACCGATCCCCACATCCATCATGAATTGCAAGCGCTGCACAGCCTCGTGTAGAATCGGCTGGGCGATTGCCGCCTTTTCGGGCGGCAGGACCAGCGTCTGGAGGAAGTCGCGCGCATCGGCGATGGGCAAAGCCACAACCTCATGGATGTGGCGACCGCCCACCTGGACGGCCCGAGCCTCGGGGCGCAGCCGCGCGCCCTGGCACTCGCGGCACGGCAGTTCGCCCATGTAGCCCATCAGGCGCGACTTGAGCGAGTCGCTCTCGGTCTTGCGGAATCGCTCGATCAGGTCGGGGATCACTCCCCGGAAGAGGCAGGCTCTGTCGGCCCCCCCCTTGGGCTCGCCCCCATGAAGCAGGGCACGCTGCACCGCGGTGGGCAGCTTCTCGAAGGGGATAGTCATGCCGACACCGAAGTCCCGGCAGAAGCGTTCGAGGGCGCGGTTGTACCAGGACGACATGGCTTCGCCGCGTCGCCAGGGGTGGATGGCGCCTTGGGCCAGGCTCAGCGACTTGTCGGGGACGATGAGGTCCGGATCGAACTCCATGCACGTGCCGAGGCCACCGCACGCTGGACAGGCCCCATAGGGGCTGTTGAATGAGAAGAGTCTGGGGGTCAATTCCTCGAGGCTGATCCCGCAATCGGGACAGCCGTAGCGGCGGTTGTAGAGCGTGTCCTCCCAACGGTCCCCCGAGGCTCGCGCGATGACGGCCAGCCCGTCGGCCAGATGGAGAGCGGTCTCGACGGAGTCGTGGAGCCGTGACCGGTGCTGGGGGTCCACCACCAGCCTGTCTACCACAGCCTCGATGGAGTGGGGCTTGCGCTTGTCGAGTTGGGGCACTCCTTCCAGCGGGTAGACCTCGCCGTCCACCCTCACGCGCACCAGGCCCTCGCGGCCTATGCGGTCGAGGAGCTCTTTGTGCTCGCCCTTGCGGCCGCGCACCATTGGAGCAAGAACCATGAAGCGCAGGCCCGCTGGCAGGGCGAGAACCGACTCGACGATCTGTTCCGGCGACTGTTGCCGGATGGCCCGGCCGCACAGGTGGCAGTGTGGCTCGCCCACGCGGGCATAGAGGAGGCGTAGGTAGTCATAGACCTCCGTGGTGGTTCCCACCGTCGAGCGCGGGTTGGCGCTTCCGGAGTGCTGCTCGATAGAGATCGTCGGGGGCAAGCCATCCACGGACTCGACGCGGGCCTTCGGCATCTGTTCAAGGAACTGCCGCGCGTAGGCGGAGAGGCTTTCAATGTATCGCCTCTGGCCCTCGGCAAAAATGGTGTCGAAGGCGAGAGAACTCTTGCCGGAGCCGCTCAGGCCGGTGATCACGACCAGTTGGTCGCGCGGAATAGCGATATCGAAGCCCCGCAGGTTATGTTCTGCGGCGCCCTTGATGACGATGCACTTGTCGCTGACGGGCATCTCTGGGCGATCCTTTACCAGGGACGGTAGCGCGAGGCGCGGGAGGAGTCAAGTTGACTTTCGCGCGCGGGGAACGTACAATTCAATAATGCTCTGAGCATTAACCGAGATTGGGGCGAGCATGATTCAGTGCGAACTCGTCAAGATCATGATCACCGAGACGGCGGACCCGCAGGTGATCGTCCTGAAAGAGGTGGACGGCGAGCGCGCCTTCCCGATTCTGATCGGGATCTCCGAGGCGATTGCCATAGACCGCAAGATCAAGGGCTACGAACCGGCGCGGCCGCTCACGCACGATCTCCTGGCCAGCGTGATGACGCGCCTGGGAGCGAAGTTGGATCGCATCGAGGTCTGCGGATTGCGTGACAATACGTTCTTCGCGAAACTCATCGTCTCCCGGGATAGCGAGACGATCGAGGTCGACTCGCGGCCCAGCGACGCGATTGCCTTGGCCGTTCGGCTGGAGGCGCCCATCTTCGTTGCCGAGGAAGTCATTGACGAAGTGTGCCAGTAGGCACCGCAGGCCAGGTGTCCTCCCCAGGGCGGGTTGGCCGAGTGGACGAAGGCGACGGTTTTGAAAACCGTTGACGGCAGAAATGTCGTCCGGGGGTTCGAATCCCTCACCCGCCGCCACTGGCAGGCTGCCGGGGCGACGCACAGCCTGGTGCGGCGCGCACTTGGGAGTTTCAGCGCAGCGGCCCGCAGGCATCAGGCATACTGCTTGCCGCGCGGCACGACGACGATCCCCTTGGTCGTGACGGTGTAGGCAGCAGCATCGGCGGCGCGGTCGAGGCCGATCACGGTGCCGTCGGGTATGTGAACCCCCTTGTCGATGATGGCGCGGTGAATCGTGCAGCCACGGCCGATGGTGCAGTCGTCCATAATGATGGATTCGGTGACGCGGGCGCCTTCCTCGACACGAACGCTGGGGGAGAGGATGGAACGCTCCACGTAGCCGCCGCTGACGATGCAGCCAGGGGAGATGAGGGAGTTGAGGACCATGCCTCGGCGCCCCTGGGGGCCCTCCTCGTTGAAGACCGTCTTGGCGGGGGGGACCTGAAGGGGGGCGGTGCGGATGGGCCAGTCGTCGTCGTAGAGGTTGAACAGGGGGTCGACTTCCACCAGGTCGAGATTGGCCTCCCAGTAGGCGTCGCGGGTGCCGATGTCGCGCCAGTACTTCTGGGGCTTCTTGTTCTCGTCCTTGAAGTCGTGGGCGTAGACGGCATGGGTCCTGATCATCTGGGGAATGATGTTCTTGCCAAAGTCGTGCTGCGAGTCCCGCTTCGCGTCGGCGATGATCTCCCGCACAAGCACGGGGGTATTGAAGAGATAGACCCCCATGGAGGCGAGACAGAGGCTGGGGGAACCTGGGATAGTCGGCGGATCTTCGGCCTTTTCTTTGAAGTCTATGATCCGCGATTCACGGTCCACCACGGCGACCCCGAGGCGTCTGGCCTCCTCCTTCGGCACCGGGATGCAGGCGATGGTGAGGTCCGCGCTCTTCTCCAGGTGCGCGTCGAGCATGGCGCGGTAGTTCATCTTGTAGACGTGGTCGCCGGAGAGGATGAAGGTCAGGTGGGGGCGCTCCTGCTCGAGCGTGTAGATGTTCTGGTAGATGGCATCGGCCGTGCCGAGGTACCAGGAGGTGCTCATTCGCTGCTGTGGCGGAATGGTCCGGATGAACTCGCCCAGCTCGTGGCTGAGGATGTTCCAGGCGAAGTGGATGTGGTAGTCGAGGGAACTGCTCTTGTACTGGGTGAGGACGAAGACGCGGCGGATGCCGGAATTGATGCAGTTGGACAGTGTGAAATCAATGATGCGGTAGGTGCCGCCAAAGGGGACCGCCGGCTTGGCTCGGTCGCGGGTCAGAGGGTAGAGGCGCTCGCCTTGCCCGCCAGCGAGGATCATGGCGATGACTTTGAGGCGCGGACCGTGGGAGGTGATGATCGACATGCGGGGGCTCCGGGTCACGGTGTCTCGTGGGCGCCATGCTTGGCCAATACGCGCTTGATCTCGGACTTCAGCTCTGCGAGGTCGGAGGACTTGACGACGTAGGCGTCGGCCGACCAGGCCATGAAGTTGTCCTTGTAAGTGGCATAGGCGGTGTGGAGGATGATTGGGATGCGGTTGTTCGTGGCCAAGATGCGCCCGAGAGCCTCGATGCCGTCCATGTCCGGCATCGCCACGTCCAGGACCACAAGGTCCGGCGTCAGCTTCTTCACGGTCTCGAGCGCTTCGGTGCCGCCGCCTGCGACCACGACATCGTAGCCCTCCTCGCGGAGCTCCTCGGCAAAGAGGAGTTGCTGATGGGCATCGTCCTCGACGAGCAGGATCAGGGCCATAGTGCGTTCTCCATGTTGGCGGTTCAGCGCGTTTCGTTCTCGGGAATGGGCAGTGAGAGCGTGAAGGAGCTGCCTGTGCCCGGCGCGCTCTCAACCAGGATCTCTCCACCGTGGTCGTGGACGATCTTCTGGCTGACGGCGAGCCCGAGCCCCGTGCCACCCACCTTCGTGGTGAAGAACGGCTGGAACAGGCTCTCGCGGACGCTCTCGGACATTCCTTGTCCCGTATCCTTAAGGACCACCTCGACCCGGTCCTCGAGGGCTCGAGTGGTGATCGTCAGCTCCCCGCCGTTGGGCATTGATTCGATGGCGTTCTGGCAGAGGTTGAGCAGCACCTGGCGAATCTGCTCCGGGTCGAAGCGCAGGAGCGGGCAGTTGGGGTCGAGGCTCTTGCGCACGGTGATATGGCGCTCGGCGAACACGTTCTCGTGGAAGGAGCAAAGGGCCTCGACCGACTCGTTGAGGTCGCGCTCGCGGAGGACCGGGGTGCCGGGCTTCGAGAAGTTCATGACATTGGCCAGGATCTGTTCCAGGCGCTCCACCTCTTCCAGGATGATTCGCGCGTTGCGTTCCACCTTGGGTGCGTTCGTGGTGGCACGGAGAATCGCGCGCGAGAAGCCGCCGATGGTGGCCAGCGGGTTGCGGATTTCGTGGGCCACGTGTGCGGCCAGCCTGCCGACGACCGCCAGGCGCTCGGATCGGACGAGGCGATCGCGCGTCTCCTCGAGCTCGGCGACCTTCTCCTCCAGGCGGTTGTATGCGGTGGCCGCCGCAATCGCGAGGCCGGCATGGTTGGCGAAGGTCTGGAGCATTTCGACCTCGCGTTCGCCGATGGGGTGGTCCGTGAAGGCGTTGTCGGCGATGATGACGCCCAACGCGTCGTCGCGCGCGATCAGGGGCACGCAGACGCACTGGCGAGCCCAGAAGAGCGACCGTAGGGAGGGGCTGACCCCAAGATCGGCGTGGGCGACGAGGAGGGGGCGTTGCTCGACGAGGGCGCGCACGGGCACCTGCTGGGTGTCGGAGAGCGGCATGTGGATTTGGCGGGCCAGGTAGCGCATGGCGTTGCCCTCTGCTGTCCCAGCCGCGTCCGCCGTCGCCAGCAGATCGTCGAGCGTCTGCGCCCGCTGGGAGAGTTCGCGCCAGATCCTCGAGGCCTCCTCGTGAGAGGTCGGCCCGACGCCCAGTTGGCCTTCGAGGAGGGTGCGGTCCTCATTCACCAGGAGCAGGAACGCCCGGTTGAAGCCCAGGCCAGGGCCCGCCGTGACGCAGACGAGCACCATGTGGAGCAGCCGGTCCAGCTCCACCACGCCCTGCATGACCTGGCTCAACTTGTGGAGGAGGGCGAGCCGCTCGATGTTCTGGACGTGCTCGGTCACATCGGAGGCGAGCATCAGAATCTGCGTCACGTTGCCGGCGGGGTCGCGAATCGGGGCGAAGATGTTCTGGAAGTGACGGGTTCCGAGCCGCTCGCTGTGTCGGCGCTGGGTGTCGGATTGTGGCTCGCCAGTCGTGAACGCCAGCAGCGCTCTACAGTTGGGGCAGGGGGGCTGCTGGCCCGAGTGGAGAACGTGGCATTTCTGGCCGACGAGGGAACTGTCGTTGCCGAACCAGCGATTGATGGTCTTGTTGCACCACGCGATGGTGAGGTCGGGATCGATCAGGGCGAGGCCCGCCCCCATGGCCGAGACGACGTCGTCCAGCTTCTGCTTCTCACGCAGGAGGGCTTCCTGCGCGAGACGGCGATCGGTGATGTCGTTGATGAACACCAGCGCCCGGCGCTGGGCGCGCCGGGCGACGGGGCTGAGGTGGATGTCCGCAATGCATCTGCCACGGGGCAGTGTGATAGCGACGGCGGGGAAGGTCCGCGGCCCCTCGCCGTCAATGAGGGCCTCGATGGCCCGATGCAGCGATGGGGTGAAGGCGGGGTCGAACTCAAGGAAGTGGTCGAGGCTCTGGCCAATCAACTCCTCGCGGGGGTGCTGCACAAGCTGGCTTGCGGCAGCGTTGGCTGCCACGATGGTGCGGATGCGATCCACGACCAGCACCGAGGAAGGGATGGCGGCGAGGATGCTCTCGTCGAGTTCTTTGAGATAGCGCATCTCGTCGTATAGGCGGACGTTCTCGATAGCTTGCGCCACCTGGTCGGCGAGGGTCTCGAGCGCCGTCGCGTCCGTGAGATCAAAGGCGCCCAGCTCCGTGCACTCGATGTTGATGACCCCGACGACGTCCCCCGCGATCTTGATGGGAACGACGAGTTCCGAGCGCGATGAGCGTTCCCCTTCGAAGGCGAGGATATAGTGGGGGTCGCGGGTGACGTCGTCCGCGAGCAGCGTCTCGCCGGTCTTGGCCGCCCATCCGACCATGCCCACGCCGATGGCCTGGCGATAGCCGATGGCCGAGGCCGCCTCATAGGCGCCAGCCTGGGCACGCAAGACGACCTCGTTGGCCGGCCTATCCACGAGGAAGATCGAGACATCGTAGTAGGCGAACTGCTGCTGGATCAGGGCCGCGGTCTCAGTGAGAAGGGCGTCGAGGTCCAGGATGCTCAGGGCGCGTCGCGCCACCTGATTGATGATGGCGAGATGATGCGCTCGCTTGCGCTCGGCGTCGAAGAGCTTGCCGCGGTCAATGGCCACCGTCACCTGCTCGGCGATGCTGGCGAGAAGCTCGATGTCGATGGCGGTGAAGGGGTCAAGCGCTCGGCGCGCGAAGGCAAGGGCGCCCAGCATACGCTGGCTCGAGACCAGGGGCAGTGCGAGGCAGGAGATCACGCCCTCCTCGACGAGCGGGCGATCGGCCGGGAACCGGGACTCTGCGCGCAGATCGGCGATGGCCAGGGGCTGGCGGGTCTGAACGACCTCGCCCAGCAGGTGGCCTTCGAGGTCTATGACCGCTCCGCTGGGGCGCGCGGTGTCCGGGTGTGATACGGGGACAAGGAGCCTGAGATGCCGCCCGGTCTCGTCGAGGAGGCCCAGGACCAGGCGATCGAACGCCGTGAGGCGGCGGACCTCCTTTGCGATTACGCCCAGGATGTCATTGAGTTCGACCGTGGCGTTGATGCTCTTCGATATTTCGAAGATGCTGCTGAGCCACTCGCGCGTTACCGCCATATCCAGCCCTCGTCGGGGGAAGTGGAGGGGTCAGGAGTGGACCTTCATGTAGAGGGCCTGGTACTCCCGGGCGCTCTTGTTCCACGACCAGTCCTGCCGCATGCCGATCTGGATGAGTCGGCGCCAGGCGCATGGGTCGCTGTAGAGGCGCAGCGCGCGACGCACCGCATGCAAGAGGGCCGGGGCCGCGTAGGTCTCGAAGCTGAAGCCGTTGGCCGTGCCCTTGGCGAGACTGGTCGGGGTGCAGTTCGTGATCGTGTCGGCGAGGCCCCCGGTCTTGCGCACGATAGGGGCCGTGCCGTATCTGAGACTGTAGAGCTGGTTGAGCCCGCACGGCTCGTAGCGCGAGGGCATCAGGTACATGTCGGAGCCGGCCTCGATCTGGTGGGCCAGTTCGTTGCTGAAGGTCAGGTGCACGCTAACATGGCGGGGGTACCGCCTGGCGAAGTCGGTGAAGAGGTCCTGGAGGGATTGCTGGCCTGTGCCCAGGAGCACGAACTGAGTGTCCAGCTCCACCAGGTCGGGGAGGATGGATGCGATAAGGTCCAGCCCCTTCTGCTCGTCGAGGCGCGACACAATGCCCAGCAGAGGCACATCGCGCGGCGGCAGGCCCGAGAGCTCCTGGACCTTGCGCTTGCACGCCGCCTTGCCCGCGAGGTCGTCGGGGCTGTACGGGGCGGGCAGGTACGGGTCCGTCGCCGGGTCCCAGATGGTGTAGTCAATGCCATTGATAATGCCGTAAAGCTGGGCTGCCCGGTCGGCAAGCACCCCCTCGAGGCCGCAGCCGTACTCCCGGGTCTGGATCTCCCTGGCGTAACGGCGGGAGACGGTCGTGAGCAGGTCGGCGGCAACAAGGCCGCCCTTGAGCAGGTTGAGCTTCCCGTAGAACTCGAACTCGCGCCAGGTGAAGTGCGACCAATCGATGCCCGTCAGTGCAAATGCCTCGCGGGGGAAAACGCCCTGGTAGGCCAGGTTATGGATGGTGAGGATTGAGTGAGAGTTGTGATAGAAGCGGTCAACAGAGTGCGCGGCCCTCAGGTACACAGGCACGAGCGCCGCCTGCCAGTCGTTGCAGTGGTAGATATCCGGTGCCCAGTTGAGCGCGCGCGTCGCCGCCAGCACGGCCCGCGAGAAGAAGATGAAGCGTTCGGCATTGTCCGGGTAATCGCCGGCGGGGGTGCCATAGAGTTGCGGCCGATCGTAGAAGGGGGGGTGGTCTACCAGGTAGACGGGGACGTCGCTGCCTGGCAGGGTCGTGCGGAGCAGGGCTGCTGTGTGGGTCTCGGCGCCCAGGGGGGCCGAAAGGCGCAGCCCTGTGTCGGCGACTCGATCCGCGAATTTCTGGCGCGCCGACTGGTAGTAGGGCATGATAACCGCGACGTCGTGGCTGAGTGCACGAAGCGCATTGGGGATCGCGCCCGCGACGTCGGCCAACCCGCCGGTCTTGGCGAATGGGACAACCTCGGCGCTGACGAAGAGGATTCTCACACTGGCCTCCGGGTTACTGGGGTGCGTCGATGTAGTATCTGCTCGTTCGGGAGCATCAGGGCTAGATGTTACGCAGAAACTCTGCAGCGGTCTCCGGGGGCACGGGGTTGATGTAAAAGCCCGTGCCCCACTCGAAACCTGCCACCTTGGTGAGCCGTGGGATGATCTCGATGTGCCAGTGATAGTAGTCAATGGCGCCTACGTCGAAGGGGGAGGTATGGATGATGTAGTTGTACGCTGGCATATTGAGCGCCTTCTCGATCTTGGCGAGAGTCATGCGCAGGCAGTACGCCAGTTCCTCGGTGCCGAGCTTGGCGATCTCCTCGTAGTGCGACATGTGCTGCTTTGGGAGGATCCAGGTTTCGAAGGGAAACCGCGCGGCATACGGCTCGTAGGCGAGAAACTTCTCGGTATCGAGCACCACGCGGTCGCCGTCCTCGATCTCCTGGCTCACGATGTCGCAGAAGATGCAGCGTCCGCGATAGTCGTAGAAGGCCTTGCCGCCCCGCATCTCGTCAGCCACGGTGCGAGGCACCGTGGGGAGCACGATGAGCTGCGAGTGGGTGTGCTCGAGCGAGGCGCCCGCCGTCTTGCCCACGTTCTTGAAGACCATGCCATATGTGAAGCGAACGTCGCGCTTGAGGTCCGCCAGGCGGTCACGGTAGGCCCACAGCACGTCCTGGATCTGCTGCGGGCCGAGTGCGGTGAGCGTGGTGGCGTGCTGGGGCGTCTCGATGATCACCTCGTGCGCGCCGACGCCGTTCATCCGATCATAGAGGCCCACGCCGCGCTTGTCGAGGTTCCCCTCGATCTGGAGGGCGGGGAACTTGTTCGGCACAACGCGCAGGCGCCACCCGGGGCGGTTGGCCGCAGTGCCGGCCGCGCGGTAGGCGATGATCTCGGGAGGTGTCTTGTCCTCATTGCCCTCACAGAAGGGGCAGAAGCTTGGCGCGGGCTCGGGGGGTTCGCCGTGGAAGTCCGTCGGCCGTTTCGCCCGCTCGGTGGCGATAATCACCCACCGGCCCATGATCGGATCCTTGCGAAGCTCTGGCATTCGCGCCACTCCTTCATCGTCGGGCGGCCTTCGAGAGGCTCGTTCTAACCGGGACTCATGCCTGCCACATCTCTCGCTCGAAGTCTGGTGTCGGCACTTCGAACGCCAGCACGCCGGCGCGCGGCGCGCGCTCCACCACGACGCCATCGGACATCAGTCGCACGTGGAAACGTGCCGCTTCGCGCGGGCGGAACCCGAGGACATCGAAGGGGCAGGCGACCTCGAGCACGTCGCGCTGGGCAGCGCGGCACTCTGGCGCGTCGTGTCCGTCAAGGCGGACTCGCAGGGGCGGTGAGCCGAGGAGGCCGATCTCGACGGTGAGGTCCCGCGGCTCGCTGAAGCACAGAAGCACACGCGCCGGCCCCTGGAGATTCTGCAGCAGATCGGCCGCGAAGTCAAGGCGCAGGTAGAACTCGCGCTCGTCGAAGCCGAAATGGACGCGCTGGATAGCGTCGGGGGTCCCCTGCTGCATCACGCCGGAGTCGTGAGTCCGCACGTAGAGGCCCGCCCCGGCCCAGTCGAAGAAGCCCCCGCCGCTGCCGTCCACCGCCGGCCGAATGAATGCCGTCGGCTGCCTGAAGAGGGGGGTGTGCGGCTGCGAGATTGGCTCGGCCAGTTCGTCGGGCACTCGCTCGCCGAGGAGTCGGTAGACGTTTCCGAGATGCTGGCGGAAGAGACGGTCGAACTCCGCGTCCTGAAGTGACGAGCGATCGTCGCCGTACCACCAGAACCAGTCACTGCCCTCAGCCACGTAAAGCTCGTCCCAGGCCGCCGCCAGGCCAGGCGTGTCGGGGGTTGCCGCGGCATGGGCAGCAAGAAAGTCACGGACCGTTGCCAGGAGTTCCCAGGCTCTGCGGTCCTCCGCGTGGCCGATCCAGACTCCGAAGTCGCTGTTGATCCACGAGCCGGGAAAGAGGCGGGGCAGAGTCGCACGCGGGGGGAGGGCCTCGAGAGCTTCAGAAACGGTGAGCGGCCGGATCCCGGGCGTGCTGCCCAGGAGAGAGTAGAGCTCGTGGAGGAAATCCTCTCCGCTGTTGCGGTAATACTCCCACGCGTTCTCGCCATCGAGGATCACGGGCACCAGAGTGTCCTTGCCGTCCGCCGCTTTCCGGATCGCCAGGAGGCGGGCGACGAAATCGCGTGCGGCCTCCTGAGGCGGGCGGTGGCAGTATTGGAAGCCGATCAGGTCCGACAGCACGCGATCGCGGAAGATGATGGCGACGTCGGCGCTGCCGGCCGCGACGCGGTAGGGCTGGTAGAGCTGGGACCATTCGGCGAGGAGGCCGTGCGAATCGCGGTGGAAGGCGCAGCCGAGACTGCGACAGAGGATGCCCTCGTCCGTGGCAATCCAGTGGATGCCCGCCTCGCTGGCCAAGGGCGGGATGTCGGGGCTCACGGCGCCCTCGGAGGGCCACATGCCGCGAGGCGCCCGGCCGAAGTGCGCCCTGTGCGACTCGACCGCGCGGCTTACCTGGGCGCGGGCATCCTCGGCGAAATCGGCCACTCGCCGCGGCAGGGTCAGCTTCGGGAGCGCCTCGCGCGCCGACTCCATTCGGCAGAGCAGCGGCAGGATGGGGTGGTAGAAGGGCGAGGTCGTCAGTTCGGCGCTGCCGCGGTCCTGGAGTGCGCGGTACAGGGGCACGATCGCCGCCAGCACCTCGCGTTGTTTGGCCAGCATGGCCGCCTTGTCGTCTTCTGTGAAGTAACGCCCCTTCGCCAACAGGGCGCGGAGGACCGGATCGTCGCGCAGCAGCCGCGGGAAGAACCAGGCCAGCGTGGCCCACACCTGCAGGTCCAGCAAGTCCCGCTGCGAGAAATCCGTCGCCACTTGCGATGCCGTCTTCGTCCCGAAACGGCGCTTCATCAGCAACTCGTAGTAACGAGGGTGGGGACGCATCATCGTGTCGCGGTTGGCGTGGAAGAACTCGTTCAGCAGAAACTGCACTTCGGTGGGCGTGAGATCGGCAGCGGGCTTCGCCGTCAGGCGAAGGGCGGCCTCCTGCGCCGTGCCGGCAGCGTAGTCGTCAAGCTGGGCGATTAGGCTGGGAACCAGGTTGAACGTCAGGTGCACTTCGGGATGCTGGCGCGCAAGCCAAGCCATGCCGTAGTAGTCCTTGATCCCGTGCAGGCGGACCCAGGGCATGGCATAGGCACCCTCGGGGCCTTCCCTGTAGCAGGGCTGGTGGTGATGCCAGAGCAGGCAGAAGTGGACGTCGCCCATGAGTTCTATATGACCGCCCAGCCTGTCGCCAGAGCGTCGAAGCTGGTGGGGGGACTTGGAACGGCGTGTTCAATCTATGCGTATACAATACCAGTACTTGCGCGGCGAGTCAAGGAGCCCCCGAACCCCCATGGTCACTCGCTAAGGACGCGAGGAGTCCAGTGGCGGGGCGCCGGAAGGGGTCTTGAGGCGCGAGGGCTGGGGTCAGATGCCGCAGAGGTTTGTCTTGTCGTCCTGGAAGCCGCCAAGCCCGTGCGCTATCTTGATGAACATGCGCCTGACATGAAAGAAACCTCTCAGGGGTACAAGTCATGAATTGTCGTGCCTTTGTGACGGACTTTCATGGCTCACCGCTGCGGTCGCACAGGCCAGACCCGGCCATGGGGTCCTCCCCACGAGCAACAGCCGTGCCGAACAGTATTGGGCCAGACTCCCGAACGCGGAGGGCAGGCCAGCAAAGGTGAGAGCCCGTGGTGGTCAGCAACCCTGCCTGCGGCAGACGTACATGACGTGGCAGAGCGGGCGCCAGGCGTGAAGGGGAACGAAGGTGGCATCGAGGCCAAGGCGGCTGAAGAGGCGCTCAAACTGCGCCGCCGAGCGGAAGTGGACTCTCCCGCGGTAGAAGATCGTGTCCACGGGTCGCGTGCATAGGTATTTCCACATTGGACGCTTGCCGATCTCCTTCACGATCAGGACGCCGCGCGCGGGGAGGCGCTCGGCGCAGCGCGCCACGAGTTCATCCCCCTCCGCATACGAGTGGAGATGGTGCAGGACGTCGGCGACAAGAATCGCTCGGCAGGGGAGGGGCTGCGACAGGAAGATGTCCTGGCAGTGGAACTCGGCGTTGGGAAGAGCCGCCGCGCGGGCCACCGCGATGCGCTGCGGCGACAAATCGAAGCCAATGACGCGGCGCCGCGGGCTGCGGATGGCCAAGTAGTTGGACAGCACGCCGTGGCCACAGCCGAGGTCGAGGATGGTGCCCTCGAGCGGGACATGGGCTTCAATGCCCGGAATGTTCGAGTGCCAGTAGCGAATCCAGCAGAAGAGGCTCGTGAGCCCATGCCCGGCGTAGCGTCGAAGCAGCTCGCTTCGCGCCACTGACCGGGGCACGAGCTCCTCGTGAGCCTGTTGTTCCGGTTCCACGTATCAGATACCTCTGCGGTCAGCGGACCCCTGGGTAACGACCGAGACGGATGTCTCTGCCTATCTGGAACAGTGCCACCAGCGAGCGCCAACCGTCGCGGACCGGCCGCACCTTCGAGGTAGCCTGGACATGCGCCCAGCGGACCGGCGCCTCGCCGATGCGGTAGCCGAGGCGCTCGGCGAGGACGAGGACCTCCGCGTCGAAACTCCAGTCGTTGCGGCGCGAAAGGCTGAAGAGGCGCTCGGCGGCATGGCCACGGAAGGCCTTGAAGCCGCAGTTGAAGTCTGTCAAGCGGCTGCGCAGAATGCCCCGGGCTAGCTTGACGTAGAGCTCGCCGAGGATATGGCGGTGAGCGGGGGGCCGGGTCTCGATGCGGGCGTCCGGGACGCGCCGCGTGCCGATCGCGATGTCGCAGCCCGACGCAATGAGCGGCAGGAGGCGCTCGAACTCGTCAATGGGCGTTGAGTAGTCGGCGTCGAGGAAGAGGCGGATGTCGCCTGCGGCCGCCAACATCCCGTGGCGCACGACGTAGCCCTTTCCCCGGTTGGGCGAACAGGGGAGATGCCGAATACCGGCCTCTCCTGCGGCGAGTTCCCGTTCGATGGTCGGCGTGCCGTCTGTGCTCCCATCATCCACGAGGAGCAGTTCCCAGGTCATGACCTGCCGCCGCAGCCATGCGAGCGTCGCCTCCGCGGTGCGGCGGATGTTCGCCGCCTCGTTGTACGTGGGGATCAGCACGGAGAGGTCTATCGCTCTCGCCTCCACAGTCTTCCAAGACCCCGGGATGCCAGGATGATGAGAAACGGCTCAATCGGCAGCCGGTATCGCGTGATGGCCATGAACACCATGTGCAGAGCCGTGTAGTATGCGATGAGCAGATAGAGGAGGGACAGGTCGCGCCAGCGACGCCGTTCGACAAAGGCGCCCACGGCCGCGAGCAGTAGGACCGGCGTGAAGGTCACCCCCGCGATAGCCGCGGGGAGGAGGCCCACGGATGGTTCCGAGGCGTGCGGCCAGAGCCTCCAGAAGCGCACGAACTTGGCAGCGGCAAGCTCCAGGAAGTGCCCCGGGTGCGTGCGAATGTACGCCATGCCCATGCGGTAGAACCGACGGTCAATCTCCGCCTCGCTCAGGCCGTCGAAGCTCGCCCCATCGTCGGGCCAGAAGCAGTGACCGCCGCCATCGGCCCGCTCGTTGTTCGTGACCCACAGAGTGTAGCCTCCCTCCGTCGTTGCTGCGACGAGCTTCTGGTGAATGGCGTAGTTCCGTCCCCACCAGGCGCCCATTGGCGTGCAGAAGCCCGCGATGACCAAGGCGGCCTCCCAGGCAGCCCAGCGCTTCGACGGACGTGTGAGGAACACCCAGATCGCGACGGGCGCGACGAAGGCCAGGAGAGCGGATCGGCAGAGCGTGGCGAGGCCCAGCAGCGCGCCCGCCAGGGGCCAACGCCAGAGCGTGTTCTCGGACCTCTGCGCCGTGAGGAGGACGCTCACCGCAAGGCAGAGGAGGAATACGTAAGGTGTCTCCGTGACGATGGCGCCCGAGTAATAGATGAACCCTGGGTAGATGGCGGCAAGGATCCCCGCGACGGCTCCCGCGCGCCGCCCAAACAGCCCCCGTGCCGCGCCCAGCACGACCACGCACGTCGCCGCGCTCAAGAGGGCCATGAACACCCTGGCCACAGCATAGCTGTGCCCCAGGGCACCGTAGAGCCCCGCAAGGAGGAGAGGCAACAACGGCGGGCGGAACGAGTAGACGAGTATGGCGTGGTTCGGGTCGGTGAAGAGCCCCTGGTAGTCCCACTTGCACAAGCCCTTGCCCTCAAGCACGCTGAGGGCCAGTGCATCGTAGCTCGCGGCATCCGGGCCGAAGAGGGCGCCTCCACGGTACTGAATGACGCCCACCCACGCCAGGCGCAGTACCAGCCCAAGGGCAAAGACGGCGAGTTCCACGCGGCGTTCAGTGGCCAACCACTTCACGGGAGATACGCTCCAGGCCGTCGGCGAAGGGTTCCCAGGAGAAACGGACTTCGGCGTATGCGCGGCAGCGCTGCTCCAGGGCGTCATCGCCCTTGAAGTCGTCGAGGAACCGAACCATCCCCTCCGCCAGCGCGGCGGGGCTGGCATCGCGTGTGACCAGCCGGCGATCGAAAGGCGCGATCAACTCCGGCGTCGCTCCCACCGGAGTGCCGAGCACCGGCGTGCCACAGGCGAATGCCTCGGCGGTGACAAGGCCGAAGCCCTCCAGCGCTCGTGTGGGCAACACGAAGCAGTCGGCGGCGCGGTAGTAGAGTGGCAGGTCACGTTCCTCGACATAGCCCAGCAGCCGAACGCTATCCTCGATCCCCCGCTCGCGGACCCGTTGATGCAGGGCCTCCTCGAGCGCCCCACGGCCGGCAACGAGGACAACTGCCCTGCTCCCCTGATTGCGGAGAAGCGCGGCAGCATCAATCAGCTCGAACAGCCCCATCCGATGCTCGAGCCTGCGGCAGGTGAGGAAGATCGCGCGGTCGGTGGGCAGGCGGAGCCTGGCTCGCGCGTCGCGGCGCGGGGGCTCTGGGCGGAAGAAATCGAGGTCCGCGCCGCCGGGCAGCGTGTCGGCCTTCGCGGCTGCCGACGGAGCGAAGGAGTGGAGCAAGCGCCGCATGAACTCGCTCAGCACGACGATGCGCCGGCTTCGCGACAGCACAGCGCCATCGAGCGCCATCAGAGCCATTGCCGCGAGCTTGCGACGCAGGGAGGCCCGCCGCGTTCCTCCATGCCGCTCCATGTACTCCATGGAGTAGATGGAGTGGAGGACAGCAACGAGGGGGACGTGCCTGAGCGCCCGCGCGCGCAGGGCAGCGAACGCCGAGACGGGATGGTGGGTGTGCACGACGTCGAACCCCACCTCGCGTTGCAGGCGGTTCACAAGGCGTCTCACGGCGCGCATGGTGGACCAGTAGAAGCGCAGCCCACGCTTGGCGGCCGTGTCGTAGCGGTGGATGTGCATCCCGGCGAGCGCTTCCTCCGCGACATGCCGCGGGTCGAGGCGCTGAGTCGCCACGTGCACCTCATGCCCGCGTGCAGCCAGTCGGCGCCCTGCCTCGTAGACCACGCGGAAGCTGCCGCCTTCCGCATCGGGATACATCCAGCCCGCGACGACGAGAAACTTCATGGGCCGAGCACCTCTCGGTAGATGCCGAAAGTCGCCTGGGCGATCCGAGCGTCGGTGTAGTGGGCGAGGACGCGTTGACGCCCGCGTTCGGCCAGGTCGTGGCGCAGTCGCCTGGACGCCATCAGCCGGCCGAGAGCATCCCCTAGGGCATCGGGGTTTCCCTCGGCCACCGTGAGCCCTGCGTCCGCGATCACGTTGGGGATTTCGCCACAGGTGGAGCCGACCACGGGCACCCCGCACGCCATCGCCTCGATCAGCACGTGGCCGAACTGCTCTTTCCAGTGCGGTGCCACGCGCGAGGGAAGGGCGAACGCGTCCATGCAATTCAAATACGACGGCATGTCGGCATGCGGCACGGTGTCCAGAAGCACCGCGCGCCCCGCCAGCGGGGGCTGGGCGAAGCGGCGGGCAAGTTCGCCTCGCAGCGGTCCACCGCCCACGACGAGCAGACTCCAGCCGGACTGCGGAAGCCGCACAACGGCCTCGAGGAGTGTGTCGAGCCCTTTCTCGGGCACAAGGCGGCCGGCGAAACCGATCACGAACCCGCGCAGCCCCAGCTCTTCGCGAAGAGCACGCGCGTCCCTGCTCGTGTAGCGGTCCACATCCACGCCGAACTGTGGCAGCACGTGGACCGGCTTGTGGAAAGACTTCTCGCGCAGGATCGCGGCCGCCTCGGCATTGCCTGCGATGGCCGCCGCGGCGGCGGTGTGCACAGCGCGTTCGATGCGGTCGTGCGGGAAGCCGTAGCGTCGCCGGAGGTTCTGCCAGGTGAAGAAGATGGCCCTCACATGGGGCTCGCGGCGGCAGTAGTGGATCGCCTGCCACGCGGCCAGGCTCCAGGGCTCCTCTTCGATGTGCAGGAGATCGGGCTTGAGGCGGTTGAGAGCCCGCGTCGCCCCCAGGTAGAGGAAGCGATAGGTGTGCGACGAGTAGAGCGTTCGCAGCGTCACAATCTCGTAGTCGGGGTGAGCGGCGCGCTCCACGGGGTAGACGCCGAACTCGCGGCGCACGCGTCGTGGGCAGACCACCGAGAGTTCGATCCCCGGCAGCTTCGCCAGGCGCTCCAGTTTCGCGTGATTGGCTGCCACGACGTAGGAATGAGAGAACACACACACCCGCATAGAAACCCCTGCTCTCCCGCTGGAATCCCGGGCGGGCGGCGATCGTCGCACGGATGAGCGTACCAGGTACGTGTGCGCCGGGCAAGCGCGGTGGTCACTTCAGGGCGAAGACCGCGCACACGGGCCCCTGGAAGACCTGTTCCCAACGATCGTCGGCCCGGAACATCGCCTGAAGCGAGCGCCGTCCCACCAGCGCCACGCGGACCTGCCATCGCTCCACCAGCGCACGCCAGGCATCGCGAGACTCCCAGGCGTCCACGTAGGAGCGGAAGAACTGCGGCTCGTAGGCAAGCATCCCGCGGCTGTCGATGAACACCGGGCGGCGAGTCCTCCACGCGATGTAACCGCCGTGCTCGAACTCATTGAAGAGGTTGCCAGCCGGGTAATGCTCCTGGATGAACGCGAGCTCATGCTCGGGAAAATGGCCATCGGCAATTCCCAGGCCAAACAGCACGGTGGGTCCGCCGGAGGCTGTCGCCACGGCCGCGACGCCCATCAACGCCGCTACGCCCAGCGCATAGAGCAGCGGACGCTCGATGCGGCTCAGGGTCCGGCGAAACAGGGAACTCAGGTTCCGGGCGGCGATCGGCGCGGCCGCGACAGCGAACAGGTCAATGAAGCGCTCCGAGAACATGGCCGCCGCCAGGCTGCCCAGGCAGAGGACGGTCTCCGTGACGTCCCGGCGCCAAACCGAGGCCGCGAGAGAGCCCAGCGTGGCTACGCCCAGGACAGTGAAACAGGCGTGCCGCCTGCAGAGGTCCGACCACGCCACGGCCGCGCGGTCTTGCAGCAACTCCTTGAGACCCGAGGCCATTTGCTTGCTGGCGTGCGTGAACGGCAGGCTCAGAATCTGGGCTCCGCCGGGATTCAGGAGTGTGAGCGGCACCAGCGCAAGTGCGACGCCCCAGAGCCATGCCAGCTCGTGTCTGCTGTGGGGCGCGGGTGAAACATCCTCTGATCGACGAGCCAGGGCTACTCGAATCGACTCGCCGACGGCAAAGCCGATGGCAAGCCCTATCCCCAGAATCGCGCTCCCGTGGACATTCGCCCAAACCACCTGGAGCGGCACAAGCGCGAGCAACCCGCGCGTAACGCCGGCCCGCCAGCGCTCCAGTACGAAGGCATAGAGGGCCAGTAAGAGCAGCCCGACCACTTGAGGACGCAGCGTGAAACGGAAGCGCGCCGCCCCCGCCGCCATCAAGACTACGACAGCGGCGACCACAAGGTCCGAGCCCTTGCGCCGCGCGGTGGCCAGCACCACACCGAATGCCGCGGCCACCAGGGCCGCCTTCACCAGCGTAGCGCCGTCCATGCCCCCCGCGCGCCAGAGGCCGTACAGCCCCGCCTGGAACAGCCACTGATGGTCAATCGCCGCCCGCGCCGGCTGGGTGTAGGACAGCAGGTTGGCGCGCGGTACCTGGCCGTTCTCGGCCATCCAGCGCCCGAGTGACAGGTGGACCCAAGTGTCATAGGACGAGACCTTCGTGATCGCCAGCGCGAAGCTCAGTGCGACCGTGAGGCCGGCGATCCCCCAAGCCGCCGCATGGCGACGCTCATCCCCATGGCTCCTGGCGGCGGCTCTCTCAGTCATTGGCGACCTCCGGTGCTTGCTGGCTCCTCGGGCACGGGCTATAATACCGCCTGGGCGGGTCACCCCGCAAGGGGAGGGGAGGCGAGCGCGCCGACGCACGCCCCGTGCGGCGCGCGCCCCGCCTCCCTGCGAACCCGCCCTGCAATCGGTTCATCAAGACCCGGGAGCCGCCATGTCCCTAGCAGACGGTATCGTCCAATGGATCCGCACAGTCGTCGCCGACGCCGGCGCGGACGGGCTCGTCATCGGCCTGAGCGGCGGCATTGATTCCGCTGTCGCCGGTGCGCTCGCCGCGCGCGCACTCCCCGGCAAAGTGCTCGGCGCGATCCTGCCGTGCGAAAGCGACCCCCGCGATGCGCACGATGCGCGACTCGTCGCCACACGATTCGGGCTCGAGACGACCGAGATTGACCTCACCAACGCTTACCTCGCGCTGGCCGCCGTCTTGCCCGATGCGCCCGCCCTCACTCGAGCCAACCTCAAGCCTCGTCTCCGCATGCTCACGCTCTACTACCTGGCGGCCAGCCGCAACGCCCTTGTCTGCGGGGCCAGCAACCGAAGCGAACTCGCCATCGGCTATTTCACCAAGTTCGGCGACGGCGGGGTTGACCTCATGCCCATCGGCGGCCTCCTCAAACGCCAGGTCAGAGAGCTTGCCGTCGAGTTGGACATTCCCAGGCCTGTCATTGATCGGCTGCCTACCGCGGGCCTCTGGCCAGGCCAGACGGACGAAGGCGAGATGGGCCTCACCTACGACCAGCTGGATGCGGCTTTGCTCGCGCTGGAGGGCGATGAGACTGTTGAAGTCGCCCCAGCGGTCCTCGCACGAGTGACTCGGATGATTCGAAAGTCCGCACACAAGCGGTCCCTTCCTCCGATCTACAAGCCTTGCTCGAACCCTGTAGGCAGTTGAGTGGACAGGCCGCTTCACCCTACTGCAACCTACAGCCGAAGGTATGTTCGGGAGAGGTGCGTTCAAGAAGTTGTGAAGCGGGGCTAGACCAATAAGTAAACATAATATATATTATCAGACGTTCTGTAACCATAAGATACCCGCCTCCGAGGGCGCCTCTCCGATCGGCGCCGAGCGTCAGGAGTTGGCGGTTGGAAGGCCCGGCCGGGCAGGCGAGGCCCGCTCAGTCCACCCGCTTCCAGGTGGTCGCCTCGATGCGGTAGCCGAGAGCTTCGGCCTGCTCCAGCACGGTGGGAAGCCTGTCAGCGGGGATGGTGACCACGGCGTTGGGGCCGCCGGCCTTCGGATCGCTGAAGCCCGAGGCGTCGAAGTGCTGAAGGAGTTTGTCATCCGGGGCGCGCGGGCCGGTGAGGGTGAGCGTGGTGGCCTGGCGGCCGGCAAGGTCGGCGAGGAGACCGGCGTAGTGCCCCTTGAGCTTGGTGAGGGTGTCGGAGGTGACGAGCCAGGTGCCCGCATCGGGGTATTCGAAGGCCCAGGTCGAGGCCGCAGGCAGGTAAGCAACGGCGCGGGCGCCGTGTCGTGCGCGCCGGGCAGCCTGGGCGTAGGTGAAGCGCTCCTGTTTCACGTCGAGTGCGACTGCCTGGGTGAATAGCATGGGCGGCTGGTCGTGGATGCGGGCGGGCCGATACAGGAGATAGCGCTCGGGTTGCGGGTCGGTGTCGTTCAGCTCGGAGGCCCCCAGGCGGGTGAAGACTTCCGTGTAGCGGTCGGCATCGGGGGGGATGGAGTCGGGCTTTGTGCGCATGAAGAGGCGGCTTTGTTCGCGGCCGGGGGTCAGGGGCAGGTAGTAGAGGTCGGCGTAGAGGAGCTTGCGATAAGACGCTAGGGCCTGAATGGTGAAGGCCTGCGAGAATTGCTGGCCGGGCAGGAGGATGCGGGGGTGGAGGAAGCGAGAGTCGGGAACGTGGCGCCACTGGTTCCCGTCGCGGGTGTGGTCCACCTCGATGCGGTCGAGCGTCTGGAGGTGGCGCACTTCGGTCGCCTGGAGCGGCTTGTAGTACTCGACCTCGGCGAGCGTGCGTCGCTGGACCAGGTACTGGGTGGCGTCGGGGCGGACATAGAGGCCCAGGGAGAGCGGAATGATGGGGACGCTATAGGAGTTGGTGACGGTGAGCGTCACCTGGGTGTTGCTGCCCTCGGTGACAGCCTGGGAGGTGGCCACTGTGAGTAGACGGCGCGGGCCCGGGTCGCAGGCCGCAGCAGTGATCGCGAGGATGGCGAGCACAAGGTGGCTGAAACGTGCGTTCAATCGGATGCCCCCTGCCCTGCTAAGGAGCGGTTCGAGCCTCACACTCAGCGGCGGAGCGCTCCGCCAGCCATGCTAGAAACCATCTCAGAACCCACACGGGCTGCGTTCAGAAGGGACGCCGTGACTTCTGCCTCCGGGCAGCGGCGCTTGTCGTCCACGATGCTCTCCGCTGCATCGCCTCCTCCTAGCCTCTTGCCCGCGGGCAGAATCGCAGGCGTCGCAGCCCGCGTGGGCCTTGAGATAGTTTGCTAATCGTTCGGGTACGCGAGTGAAGCCCACAGTTCATCGTCGCTCAGGCGTTGGTCGAGCGACACGCCAAAGGCTGTCTCGATGGGCGCGAGGAGCTCGGGGTTGGCGCGCCACACGGCGCGTGCCGCCTCGCGCACGACGGCCACGCCGGCGCTGGTCATGTGTCCCAGCGGCCGGCGGCAGCCGCCGCGAATCATGCCGAGCCCGCGCATCAGGGTCTTGATCGGGAGCGGGTTGCGGAACTTGTCGCGAACGGTGAGCGGCCGGCCGGCAACCGTGCGCTCGCTGGCCACGATGACCGTGACGATGCCGAAGAAGGGCTCGAGAGCCTTGGCCAGCCGGTCTCCCTCCGCGTGATCGCTCCGGGCAAAGGCGCGCGCCATGCCCTCGACCGCCGCGGGCGCCACGTTGGAGACGACCGATACGACGCCGCTCGCGCGGATTCGCGGGTCGCGCATCATGGCCGGCGTCAGGTTGTCGTCGCCTGAGAGAATATCGAAGTTCGCGCCGACGAGTGTTCGTGTGGCCGCCATGCGGGCCAGGTCGCCGGTGGCTTCCTTGACCGCCCGCACGTTCGGGTGCTCGAGCGCCAGGAGGGCCAGGTCTTCAGGCGCCAGCGCGGTGCCGCTGCGGCCGGGGATAATGTAGGGCACGACCTTTGCGCCGCGGCAGGCGTCGGCGATGACGCCATGGTACTCGCGGCGCAGTTCGAGGCTTGACGGGCCGTTGTAATAGCAGTCCACTAGCAATACCGCCTCGGCGCCGGCCTCCAGAGCGTGGTGGGAACCGCGAAGGGCTTCGGCCGTGGAGTTGGACCCTGTTCCTGCCAGCACGAAGCATCGGCTGCCACGGAGGCGCAGCGTCGCCTCGATCACTTTGTTGTGTTCGCCCCAGGTGAGCGTGGGCGACTCGCCGGTCGTGCCCGTGGGCACGAGGCCGGTGATCCCCTGGCTCACCTGGAAGCCTACCAGGCGCTCGAACTCGGGCCACGAGACCCTGTCGCGCCGCGTGAACGGAGTCACGAGAGCTGTCCAGGCCCCCTCGAAACTTCTCAGCTCCACAGAACCTCTCTCCTAGTATGAGCGTCCGCGGCACAGCCAGGCGGCTCCGCCGAACTGCCCAGTATTCTAGCAACCGCGGGCGCGCGATGCAAGGCGTTGACATTCGAGCCTCGCGCTGCTATAGTAATGGCGCCGAACGGCGTTGGGCGGAGCTTGACTTCACAGGGTGCACGCCGGCGGCATGTGCCCGCGGATTCGGGGACCTCTCGATCTGCCGCTGAGAGGGTAATGAGCAGCTACGAACTGGGCGAACCAGCGCTCGGACCCAGCCAGCGGACCTATCTGACGTCCGGCCTGGCTCGCGCTATTCTCAAGGCGCGCCGCCTGCGCGAAGCGAAGGTCACGGTCTCTCTTGACCTCAATCGCACACGGTCCGTGGTGCATCTTCTGCCCGAGAGCGTCCGCTTCCCCGACGGCAGCGAGCTCTCCCTCAAGAAGCTTCGCACGGTGCTCCGCAAGGGCCTGCGCGTCTACCTCGTCGAGAGGGGCGAGCTGATCCCCATCGAACGCCGTGGGAACTTCTACTACAAGCTGATGGCCACCGATTCGGCGCCCACGCTGGAGATCAGCGGCATCAAGATGCACCGCAGCGAAGGCTGCTGCCCGTACGCTCAGGCCGAGGCCATCGTGCGCACTGTCGTCCGTCCGGGCGACCGCGTGTTGGACTCCTGTGGCGGCCTGGGCTACACGGCTATCTGGGCCGCCCGCCTGGGCGCAGACCGCGTGGTCTCCATCGAGCACGACCTCGACGTGCTCGAGATGGCACGGCTCAACCCCTGGTCTGAGGAGTACTTCTTCGACGCGCGAATTGATGTGATCCCCGAGGACGTCACGCACTTCCTCGCGGCGGAGCCTTCGGGGTCGTTCGATGCGATTGTGCACGACCCGCCCCACGTGTCGCGGGCCGGCGAACTTTACGGGCGTGATTTCTACTTCGAGCTGAGCCGCGTGCTGACTGCCACGGGCAAACTCTATCACTACGTCGGCGAACCCTTCTCGCGGCGCAAGGGCAAGGACATCCACGGCGGCATCTCGGAGCGGCTGGCAAACGTGGGCTTCGAACCCCGCTATGTGGAGGAGCTGGCGGGCTTCGTCTGCACAAAGCGCCGCTGAAGGGCCTCGGCCTCCTCATCCCGCCCGTACGAAACGCTCCACAGGGTCGGCGTCCGTCAGGCTCGCGACCGTCAGGTCCGCAGCCGCCAGGCGTTCAGCGGGCAATGAGTTCGTGATTCCTATACACCGCATGCCCGCCGCCTTCGCCGCCTGAATGCCCAATGCCGAGTCCTCGATCACCGTGCACCGCCCCGGCTCGACCCCGAGCCCCGCCGCCACCCGCAGGTAGATTTCTGGGTGGGGCTTGTGGTGCTTCACATCCTCGGCGCCAGCCACGGCATCGAAGTGCGGGCGGAGCCCCAGCTCGGCAAGCACAGTCTCGATGCTCTGCCTGGGGGAATTCGACGCCACCCCCAAGCGGCATTCGGGGTGCAGGCGTGCGACCAGCTCGACCACCCCGGGAAATGGCCGCACGTTTGCCTTGAGAATGCCAGCGAACACCCGCCGCTTCTCATCCAGGCACTCGCGCACATCGAGCGAGGGAACACGCCGCCTGGAGAGCCACTCCAGCCAGTCGGCATCGGCCATGCCTACGCCGTGTGCGTATTCCTCGTCGCTCACCGTGGCCCCACGGCCAGCGAACACCTTACGCCAGGCCTCGACGTGAAGGCCCTCGCTGTCTACCAGCACCCCATCCAGGTCGAAGATCACGGCCCTGGTGCGAGCGTCGGTGGGCGGCATGGCCGTCTACCGCCTCCTTCGAGTCGGGTCAGGCGCAGGCAGGCTCTCGTAGATTCGGCAGTAGCTTTCGTAGCGCTCGGGGTCAATCTCGCCCCCCTTCACGGCCGCGACTATGGCACAGCCCGGCTCTTGGCGGTGCGAGCAGTCGGCGAAGCGGCAGCGGCCGAACCGCTCGGCCATCTCGGGGAAACAGTGCTCGAGCTCATCCCGCTCGATGTCGTAGAGAGCAAACTCGCGAATGCCCGGCGTGTCCACCACACAGCCCCCGAACTCCAGGGGCAGCAACGACACGGCAGTGGTCGTGTGCTTGCCCTTCCCTGTGGCCGCGCTCACGTCGCCCACGCGCAGGTCCAGACCGGGCTGCACCGACATGAGCAGTGCGGACTTCCCCACGCCCGACTGCCCGGCGAAGACGGAGGTTTTGCCCCTCAACACCGCCCGCAGGTCCTCCACGCCGGCGCCTGACACTGCGCTTGTCGCCAGAGCGCGATACCCCAGTCGGCGGTACAGCGCCAGCACTGGCTCATAGGCCGCGCCATCGGCCAAATCGATCTTGTTGAGGCAAACGGCGACCTCCAGTCCGCCATGTTCGCCGGAGACCACGAGACGGTCCAGCAGGCGGCGGTTCAGCTCGGGCTCGGCCACGGACGCGACCACGACGAGTTGGTCCACGTTCGCCGCCACCACCTGCTCCGCCTCGCGCTCTCCCGCGGCCTTCCGCGACAGCTTGCCGCCTGTCCGGGGTTCGACCCCCTCGACCACCCCCTCGCCCGTCGGCAGCAGCGTGAGACGCACCCGGTCCCCGACGGCGATGGGGCGCGTCTCCCCGCGCTTGCGCAGCCGCCACTTGCCGGGCAGAGAGCAGCGAACAGGCCTTCCATCGCTCAGCACGATGCAGGCGCCAGTGTCAAGCCTGATGATGACGCCTTCTGCCATGCTCATGCCGAGAACAGAGCGTCTCTCGTAGGGTATCGAACACGCCGGCTCCATTATCGCCGCACAATCGTTGATGTCAAGCGCCTCGGCCAGGTTCCCGCATGAGAAGTAGCACGCGCTGCCCACCGTGTTGGCAGGCAGCGCGTGCGAGGATGAGGGGCACCATCGGGCGTCCTGGAGACCTACTCTTCACCCGCGAGGCACGTGCACGGTGTGTTGTTGCACTTGCAGATCTGGATCTTCGCGCCCACGGCCGTGATGTCAATCCACCACTTGCCCATGGCCCTGCCCCGGCTGGACTTGGTGTTGTAGAGGGTGACCACCATTGAGCCGCCATCCTTCGTGGTCAGGATATAGCGGTTCTTGTTCTCAAGAACCAGCCTTTCGTTGAGATAGGTCTTGTTTTCGAATTCGCCCGTGTAGGTGAGGGAGTTCTGGTTGCCATTCCCTTTCGGCTTGAGCAGGATGTACGATGCGCTCAGGGGCTTGCCAAGATAGCCGCTGGCTTCGGCCGTACCATCATGCAGTTCGTCACGGGTCACGATGATGAGCTCCCCGCCCGTCATTAGGTTGAAGCGGAGCTCGAACTCGAAGTCGTTGTTGTTATTGGGGTTGAGGTTGATCGAGCCACCGATGGTTCCGTCGGCGCTGCTCGTACTGCCCGGGGTCGTGCCGCCCGTACTGCCTCCTGTAGTGCCTGTTGTGGTGTCCCCGGTGCCGCCATCGGTGGGGGCCGTCGTATCTCCCGTGTTGGTGGACGTGTCGGAGGAGCCGCCGGGCGTCGTTGGCAATGTGGTTGGAGTGCTGCTTTCGGTGCCCGGCGTGGACCCAGAGAGTATCGCGACGACAGTGGAGGGGTCTTCGGGGAGCGAAAGGTTGTCCATGCGCTCTACCAGGTTGCCGGTCTTCAGGACGACCGCTGTCGTGCCGTCCTCGCTCACGAACGCGGTGAGGTAGTGGCCGGTGGCGTCGGCCTCGTTGTCGTAGGGCTCGAGGTAGAGCTTGCTGAGGGTCTCTCCCGGGCTCGCCTCTTCGGCCAAGGGGTTGCTGAACACATCAACGCTCGAAACGAAGGGCGCCAGGAAGGTGGCCAGATTGGCACCCTCGGGCGGGTAGCACTCGTATCTCCTGTTGAACAGCTCGAGGGCCGTGCCCACCTGCTTCAGGTTGTTGGCCGCTACCACGACCCGTGCGGAGAGCCTCGCTCCCCTGTAGACGCTGAACCCCAGTGAAAGCAGGATGCCGATGACAGCAATGACGGCGACCAACTCGATGACGACAAATGCCCTGCGACCACCTCGCATCCGTTTGACCATGGCGGGCCTCCTTGCCTGCATTCTCTGCGTAAGGACCCCGCCAACAATGATGGTGTTCAGCAACTCCTGTGCCACTCGCAGACCGCGATCTTGACACCGAAGCCTAATGGGCTTTCAGACTGACACTTGGGTCTCCAACCACAAACGGTGACCTTCGCATCGCGCCGCGATGGGACGCTTGTTCAGCGCAGTTTTTCAGGGACAATACCCGACATGCGGGGCCTTTGCGGCCGTCTGTTCGTGCCGCCCCGGGTGGTCCGCTCCAGGTAGAGAAACGCGGCGCCTGCCATCACGACAGGCGCCGCGTGGGATCAAGCATGCCCGCACAGTGGCCCTACTGCTCCGGTTCGCACACGCAAGGCGTCTGGTTGCACTTGCAGATCTGAATCTTGGCTCCGATGGCGTTGATGTCAATCCACCACTTGCCCATGGCCCTGCCACGGCTGGACTTGGAGTTGTAGAGCGTGACCACCATCGTCCCGCCATCCTTCGTGGTCAGGATGTAGCGGTTCTTGTTCTCGAGGCGCAGGGCCTCATTGTTGTAGGTCTTGCCGTCGAACGTCCCGGTGTAGATCAACGAGTTCTGGTTGCCGTTCCCCTTCGGCTTCAGAAGGATGTACGAGGCGTAGAGCGTCTTATCCTTGCCGACGTACCCCTGCGCATCGGCGGTGCCGTCGTGGAGCTGATCGCGCGTGATGACGATCAGTTCGCCGCCCCCGGCAAGGTTGAACCGCATCTCGAACTCGAAGTCATTGTTGTTATTCGGGTTGAGGTTGATCGAGCCGCTCGTGGTTCCATCGGGAACAGCCGGCGGCGGTGTGCTCGGCTCCGACGTGGTAGGTGGCGGGGTGCTGGGCTCAGTTGTTGACGGTGGCGGGGTGCTGGGCTCAGTTGTTGACGGTGGCGGGGTGCTGGGCTCAGTTGTTGACGGTGGCGGGGTGCTCGGCTCGGTGCTGGGCGGCATCCCGGACAGGATCGCGACGATGCTGCCCGGGTCGCTCGGGAGCGACAGGTTGTCCACCCGCTCCACAATGTTGCCCGTCTTCAGCACGACGGCTGTCGTACCATCTTCGCTCACGAACGCCGTGAGGTAATGCCCCGTGCTGTCAGCCTCCACATCGTATGGCTCCACGTAGAGATCGCTCAGGGTCTGGCCCGGGGTCGGCTCGCTCGCCAGGGGGTTGCTGAAGACCTCGGGATTCTGGACAAACGGTGCAAGCATGGTGGCCAGGTTAGAGCCTTCGGGGGGGTAGCACTCATACTTCCTGTTGAAGAGCTCGAGCGCGGTGCCCACCTGCTTGAGGTTGTTGCTCGCCACCACAACCCGTGCAGACAGCCTCGCCCCCTTGTACACGCTGTACCCGAGGCTCAGGAGCACAGCGATGATTGTGATTACCGTGATCACCTCGATGATCACAAAGCCACGCCCGCGCCGCTTCACCATGCGAAGTCTCCTTTCAGCACCAGAGGGCACCTGAAGGAAGCAGGGAACGAAACCACTAGGTGGAAATTAAGGCTGCCACAGGGGTTGTGGCTTGTCTGGCCGCCGCCTGACTTCGCCGCACATCGTCCCGCCACGTGAGGTCCCGCCGCTTGAGTACCACTGATATGATACAATCAGCGTGCCGCTGGCTCATCCACTTGTATTATATCCCAGGTCACTGGGAACGCAAGGCGCCGACGCGCAAACCGGCCGCACCACCGCCGCCACCATTCCCTTAGTGGCTGCGAACTAGCGCTGGCGGCTGAGCCCCATCGCCTACAAGTCAATGAGCCACCCATAACGTTATTCACCCTCAGCAAACTTCGTGCCCGGCGGATATGGAGCCACTGGCTTACGGGCTAAGTATCTATGGTTATGATCGTTACGAGGATGGATGCCCACGCGGCATCGCCCTCGGCTTCGATGGTGCGCACCGGCTTTCGAGTCACTTACCCGCAAAGCGGGACCGTGGCGCGCCGCTGCGTGCCTCGAGGCCGTCGCATATAAGGCGGCTGTCTGTGGTTCAGTTGGAACTGACCGTGGCCCTTGCGCAGACGGCTTTGACCGCCTCGGCCACGCCTCCCCTCCCCTGCTCGTGCCGTGTAGTGCGGCGGAGGCAGGCGGCGCTTGCCCGGGGAGCAGGCTCCGCTTGCGCTCGCGGTGCCACCGACCGCCCGACCCTAGAAAGTGACATCCTGCTTCTTGGAGGTCACCATGGTCGCCTTCTTCGCCTTGATCACCGCCCACCACGGGTCTGGCCCGCTTTCCTAGGTTGTTGCGCCGCACGGGCGGTAAGAGCACCCTCGAGCTTCTGAGGGTCGCACCCACGACGCGGAACTCCCCCTCGGGTGCCACTCGCAACGGCTTCGTAGCGGGTGCATCTTGGACTGAGGCAATCCGATGCCCCCCCGCGCCAGTTACCCCGAGAACGGCAGCCAACCCCGCCCACCACTTGCCCATGGACCGCCCTGAGCCTGCGATGTTGTCGTTGTAGATGACCCAGGGTGCGACACTGCAAACCCTGGCTCCCTGGAGAAGCAAACACCATGCCAGGCAGCAATGAACACAGGGTATCCTGCCAGCCATCGCCGCAGGTAGCGAAATACTCGGCACCTAATCCGGTGACGGACGTAGGTCTGCGTGCCGGCGGACCGCCCTGCCCCCGCTGGGCCCTTGCGCCGCGATGCAAGGCCCCGCGATTCGGGGCCTTGCCTTGCTGCGCCCGCACCCGTGTGCTACCATCCAGGGTGGTTGCGTCGGACGGCCCCACGGAGCGCGTTGCATTCGGCGAGGCGCGCCAATGGCTCGGATAAGGCTGCTTCAGGTGCTCGAGGCGAACGTGGGAGGAGCACGCAAGCACGTGTGCCAACTCGTGCGCGGGCTGGACCCGTCGCGCTTCGAGGTGCATCTGGCGTGCTCGCTGGAGCGCGACCCCAGGGCGGCGAATGAGCTGGCCGCGCTGAATGCGGCGGGGATTCGAACGGTCTCCGTCCGCATGCTGCGGCGCCCTGCCCCACTGGCGGATCTGGCCGCTCTGCGTGCCCTCACCCGCCTGATGCGGGCGGAGCGGTTCGACATCGTTCATACTCACGCGTCGAAGGCAGGCTTCCTGGGTCGCCTGGCGGCCCGACGCGCCGGCGTGCGAGCGATCGTCCACACGCCCCACACCTTCGCGTTCGAGCGGCGCGATACCAGCCTCGCCCCCGTGTACCGGCTTCTGGAGCGCTTTGCCAGCGGGTGGGCGCATCGGATCGTCCTGGTGTCGCCCAGCCAGCGCGGAATTGCGGAGCGGGCGGGAGTCGGCGCTGCCGGGCAACTGGCCGTGGTGCCCAACGGCATTCGACTGCCCGCGGCGGACCCTGCTCAGACGCGTCGCAGGTACCGTTCCGAGCTGGGCTTGATCGGCTCCGACCTCGCGGTGGGATTCGTCGCGCGCCTCTCGCCGCAGAAGGACGTGCAGGTGTTCCTGGCGGCCTCCGCTGCGCTGAGCCGCGAATGGCCAGGCGTGCGGCTCTTTCTGGCGGGAGGGGCCGACGATCTCCGGTACCTGCGAGCGCTGCGTCCGGCCATCTCATCGGAGGCCTGGGCCGTGGCCACCGGTGCCGTCGCGCCGGAGGCGCGCGTCTGCTGGTCGCCCGAACTGCCCGTCGAGGTGCTCGGCCACAGGCCCGATGCCCCCGACCTCGTGGCCGCGTTCGACGTCGTGCTGCTGCCCTCGCGCTACGAGGGGCTCCCCTACTCTCTCCTCGAGGCGATGGCGCAGCGGGTCGCCGTCGTGGCGTCCGACGTGACGGGGAACCGGGATGCGGTGGCGCATGGCCTCACGGGTTTCCTCGCGCCCGCGGGCGACGCAGAAGCCCTCGCCCGCTACGCGCTGGAACTGCTGGAGAACCCCTCCCTGCGAAGTCGCATGGGGCATGCTGCCAGGGAGCGGGTGGCGACGGAGTTCACCGAGGAGACGTTCCTGCGGCGTATGGCTCAGCTCTATGAGGAAGTGGCGTCGGGTTGAGCGGTTGCGGCAGATTCCTTCCCCATCTGGCGCTCGGCCACCTCGATGGCGCGCAGGAGCGCCCTGGCCTTGTTGATGGTTTCCTCGTACTCGAGTGCGGGCACCGAGTCGGCCACGACGCCGCCCCCCGCCTGAACGTAGGCCTTGCCGGCATGGAAGACGAGGGTGCGCAGCGTGATGCACGTGTTGATGTTGCCAAAATAGTCGATCGCGCCCACCGCGCCGGCGTAAGGGCCGCGGCGGGTGCGCTCCATCTCGTCAATGATCTGCATGGCGCGCACCTTCGGCGCGCCGGACACCGTGCCCGCTGGTAGGCAGGCCCGCAGCACGTCGAAAGGCGTGTGGCGCTCGCGGTCGAGCCGCCCCTCGACATTCGACGTGATGTGCATGACGTGCGAATAGCGCTCGATCACCATCTCCTCGGTGACGCGGACCGTGCCGTAGCGGGAGACGCGGCCCACGTCGTTGCGACCGAGGTCGAGGAGCATGACGTGCTCGGCGCGCTCTTTCGGGTCATGGATGAGTTCATCGGCCAGCGCGTCGTCCTCTTCCGGGGTTGCCCCGCGGCGCCGTGTGCCGGCGATCGGTCGGACAGTGATCTTGTCGCCTTCGAGTTTGACCATGACCTCGGGCGAAGCGCCCACGAGGGTGAGGTCGCCCAGCTTCAGGTAGAACATGTACGGGGAGGGGTTCACCACCCTCAGTGCCCGGTACACGTCGAATGGGTCGGCCTGGGTCTCCACCTCGAGCCGCTGCGAGGGAACCACTTGAATGATGTCGCCGGCCTTGATGTACTCCTTGCAGCGCAGGACGACGTCCTCGTAGTCGGGCTGGGAGATGTTCGATTGGTACCGGAGCGTGATGTCGCCTGCTGGGCGGATGTCGTCGGTGAGGGTCATCACCGGGGTGCGCAGGCGCTCGACGACGGCGTCCACGGCGGCGACCGCCTCGTCATAGGCCTGCCGGGCGGAACGCCCGCCGAGGTGCGCGTTGCTCATCACCTTTATCGTCTTGAAGACATGGTCGAACACGACCAGGGTGTCGCAGGCCATCAGGCAGTAGTCCGGAAGCCCTCGGTCGTCCGGCGGAGCATTGGGCAAGCGCTCCACGTACCGCACCACGTCGTACGCCAGGTAGCCCACGACGCCGCCGGCGAAGCAGTCCAACCCCCGGACGTGTGCGGGACGGCTCTGGGCCAGGAGGTCCTCGATGTTCCGCAACGGGTCGCCCGACTCGGTGCGCGCGACCTCGCCCCCGCTGACGACCTCCACTAGGTTGCGGGTGGCGCGGATGATGCCGCGTGGCTCGGCGCTCAGGAACGAGTAGCGCCCGATGCGTTCGCCGCCGGTGACGCTTTCCAGAAGGAAGCCGTATCCGGCGACCCCGAGCTTCTGGAACGCGGAGACCGGGGTGAGCGTATCGGCGAGAAGCTGGCGGTAGACGGGGACCACGTTGGCGGTCCGGGCGAGCCGCTGGAATTCGTCAAACGGCGGGTAGTGCACGCGCAGGCTCTCTTCAGAAGTACCAGGCCCTTGTCACGCTGGCCCTGTCATCTTAGGCTTGATGGCCATGCTGTCAAGTGGCCTGCGAAAAAAACTTTGACCGGAATGCGACTGGAAGCTAAAATAAATTGCTTTACGGCAGTTGCCCAGGCTGCCTTCGGGCGGCTTATGATTTCGGTCCGGGCTCAGTTCCACAGGAGGCGCTACGTGCCAATTCAGGTGTTTGCGCACCACATGCAGTTGCCCGATGATCTCCGCGCGCGCGTGGTCGAGAAGGCGGAGCACATCCGGCGAATCTTCGATGGCGTGGTCACCGTGCACGTGACGCTCGACGCGGAGAAGGAGCGTCGCCTGGTGGAAGTGGTGGCCAACGTGAGCCATGGTGCGCCGGTGATCGCCCGGGTGACCACGCAGAATGTGGCGGAGGCCATCGAGTTGGCCTTCGACAAGGCCGAAGCGCAGCTCCGCAAGCACAAGGACAGGATTCGGGACCACCGGCCGCGCGAACACGGTGTCGAGGTTCCAGCTCCCACGCCTCCCGATGCGGAGGAGGAGGCGGACGAGGAGGCGTCAAACAGGTGATGGGCCCTCAGAGCCCCGAGCGTGATCGCCATGGCCGAACCGGAGCAGGCGCCGGATGCGACGGTGCCGGTGTGCGTCGTGCAGGAGGTGGAAATCCCCAATCCGCAGGGGATCCACGCCCGGCCTGCCACGCTGATCGCCAGGACGGCGGCGCCGTTCAAGAGCCAGGTGACTTTGCGCCGCAACGATGCGAGCGCCAACGCGAAGAGCACTATCCAGGTGCTCACGCTCGCGGCCGAGCAGGGGGCGAAGGTGACGGTGCAAGCCTGTGGCGAGGACGCGCAACAGGCGGTCGAAGCCCTTGTCGCCCTCGTGCGTCGGGGCTTCGACGAAATGTAGCCCCAGCCCGCGCTTTAGGGAAGAGGTGAACGGAGCCATGGTCGAGAAGAAAGGCGTCGCGGCTTCGCCCGGGGTGGCGATCGCCGAGGCCCTGGTGCTCGACAGCCGAGAGTTCCCGGTCTCGCACCGCAAGCTCATCCCTGAGGAGGTGCCGGTCGAGCGCGCGCGCTTCGAAGCCAGCGTGCAGGCCGCCATTGCCGAAACCCAGGCCATTCAGAAGATGGCGGCCCAGAAGGCTGGCGGCGAGTACCTTCGCATCTTCGACGCCCACATCTCCATGCTCCGCGATCCCGAACTCCACAAAGAGGTCCTCGACACCATCGAGGCCGCCCAGTGCACCGCGGAGTTCGCCGTCTCCAAAGTCATCAAGAAGCACGCACGAGTCCTGCTTGCCGCCGATTTCCTCAAGGACCGCGTGCGCGACCTCTACGACATCGAGCACGCCATCCACCGCCACCTCCAGGGCACCAAGCGCGAGGATATCGGGCGCCTGGAGACCAGCGTGATCGTGGTGGCCCACGACCTCACGCCGTCCCAGACCGTCACGCTCGACAAGTCCAAGGTCGTCGCCCTGGCCACCGACGCCGGGGGGCGCACCTCGCACACGGCGATCATCGCGCGCGCGCTCGGCATCCCCGCCGTGGTCGGCCTCGGCGCCCTCACGGCCGAGGTCGTCGCCGGCGACCTTCTAGTTGTGGACGGCTCGACCGGCACGGTTGTGATCAACCCCGACGCCCGCACCCTCGACGCCTACCATGCTAAGGCCCGCAACCTGCAGGAGCATGAGGTCCGGCTCGCCCGGATCCGGCAGCTCCCCGCCGAGACGCGAGACGGCCACCGCGTGCGCCTGTACGCCAATATCGAGTCGCCCGACGAGATCGAGATCGCCCTCCAGCGCGGGGCGGAGGGCGTGGGCCTCTACCGCACGGAGTTCCTCTTCTTCGAGAAGGGTTCGCCGCCCACCGAGGAAGAGCACTACCAGGCCTATCGCCGGGTGGCGCAGGCGCTCGGCAACCGCCCGCTCACCATCCGCACGTTCGACATGGGCGGCGACAAGCTCGAGCCGGGCGGCCAGACGACCGAGAAGAACCCCTTCCTCGGCTGCCGCTCCATTCGCCTCTGCTTCCAGCGGATGGACCTCTTCCGCACACAGCTCCGCGCCATCCTGCGCGCCTCTGCCGGCTCGCGCACCAGCATCCTGTTCCCCATGATCACCGACCTGCGCGAGATCCGATTCGCCAAGAGCATCGTCCGCGAGACCATGGCCCAGCTCGACGCGGCCGGCATCCCGTTCGACCCGCGCATCGAGATGGGCATGATGATCGAGGTGCCGGGCGCGGCGCGCATTGCCGATCTCCTTGCCAAAGAGGTCAACTTCTTCTCCATCGGCACCAACGACCTCGTGCAGTACACACTGGCTGTGGACCGGGGCAACGAGTGCGTCTCCGCGCTCTACCAGCCCGCCCACCCGGCCATCCTGCGGATCGTACGCGACGTGATCGAGGTCGGCCGCCGCGCCGGCACCCGCGTGGCCATGTGTGGCGAGATGTCCGGTGACCTCGTGTACGCCATCCTGCTCGTGGGGCTTGGGCTCGGGGAGTTCAGCGTCAGCCCGGCGGTGCTGCCCCAGGTCAAAGAGCTTGTCCGCGCCGTCACCTACGACCACGCGCGCCAGGTGGCGGCCAAGGCGCTCACGTTTGAGGACCCCGAGGACACCCTCGCCTATCTCAAGGCGGTCCGAGAGGAGGCGCTCCCTGCGGACTCATGAGCCCCTGGCCTAAGCCGCCGCCCGGTGGAGCAGGAGCCGAGATAGCGGTACATTCAGGGACCTCGGATGGACGCGCTGCGAGTGCTGGTGCGATTCGCGAAGGAGGGGGACGCCAGGTGGCTCTCCCATCGCGACCTGATGCGGCTGTTCGAGCGGGCGCTTCGGAGGGCAGGCTTGCCCGTGCGGATGACCCAGGGGTTCAACCCGCACCCGAAGCTAAGCATCGCAGCCGCCTTGCCCCTGGGGCTGGAGGCCTGCGACGAGGCCCTGGAGATGGAGTTCGACCCCGCGGTGTCGCCCGACGACGTGTTGCGGCGCCTCGGTGAGCAATTGCCCGTGGGGCTGCGGCTGCGGACGGCCGCCGCGGTGCCCCGTGGGGCGCGGGCGCGAGTGGCGTCCCTGGAGTACGAGGCGGACCTGCCGCCCGACTGCCCGTTGGCGCCGGGCGACCTGGAAAGCGTGATGGCCCGCCCCACGCTGCGCGCGCAGCGCCCGAGCGGCGGGGCGCGGGACATACGGCCCGCTCTTCTCGCCCTGAGCCTGGAGGCGGGCCGGCTGCGATTCGAAGTAGCGGCGTGCGACCGCGGCACGCCACGCGCCGCTGAGGTTCTCGCGGTGCTGTTCGGAGACGACTCGGAGGTACTGCGACGGATACGACTGCGACGAACGCGAGTGAACCTGATGCTCAGCCCGCCGGGGCCCCAGAACGGCACAGGCGTGACTCGGTGCCTGAGAGGGTGAGCGGCATGCAGCGCAGAATGGTGATCAATGCGCTCGAGCCCGAGGAAAGCCGGATCGCGATCCTGGAAGACGACGTGCTCCAGGAACTCTACATCCAGCCCACGGCGAGCGAGCAGTGCCTGGGGAACATCTACAAGGGCCGCGTGACGAACGTCGAGCGAAGCATCCAGGCGGCGTTTGTGGACATCGGGCTGCCGAAGAACGCCTTCCTGCACGTCTCGGACGTGAAGGGGGGCAGCGCCGATAACTGGCTCCCGACCGACAGCCCGACCCCTAAGCGGCGCAAGGACGACACGCCGATCCAGAACCTGCTCCAGAAGGGCCAGGAGGTGGTGGTGCAAGTCATCAAGGAGGCCATCGGCAACAAAGGGCCGAGCGTCACGACCTACCTGAGCATCCCCGGCCGCTCGCTCGTGATGATGCCGGGGGTGGTGCACCACGGCGTCTCGCGCAAGATCACCGATGAGGCCGAGCGCGAGCGCCTGCGAAAGCTGCTGGACGAGCTGCCGCTCCCGTCCAACATGGGCTTCATCGTGCGCACGGCGGGGGCGAACGCCCGCAAGGCCGACCTCCAGCGCGACCTCCAGTACCTCCAGCGCCTGTGGTCGGCCGTCGAGGAACAGACCCGCTCGGGCCCGGTGCCCAAGCTGGTCTACCAGGAGAGCGATATCGTGCTGCGCTGCATGCGCGACCTCTTTGCGACCGACGTCTCGGAGATCGTCATCGACTCTGAGGACGTGTGCCGCCAGGTGGCCGAGTTCCTGCGCGTCGCCTCGCCCAGCCACCGCAACCTTGTGAAGCTCTACCGCGGTGCCGCCCCCATCTTCGACCATTACCGCATCGAGCCGGAACTCCAGAAGACCTTCGACAACGTCGTGGCCCTCAAGAGCGGCGGCTCGATCGTCATTGACCAGACCGAGGCCTTGGTGGCCATTGACGTCAACTCTGGCCGCTACACGAACGAGGCGGACGTGGAGGAGACGGCGTTCCGCACGAACCTCGAGGCGGCCCGCGAGGCGGCCCGCCAGCTTCGCCTGCGCGACATGGGCGGGGTGATCGTGATCGATTTCATCGACCTGCGCCTCGAGAAGCACCGCCGCGAGGTCGAGAAGACCATGGCGAACGAACTCAAGCGCGACCGCGCCCGGAGCCGCGTGCTCCGCATGTCGCGGTTCGGCCTGATGCAGATCACCCGGCAGCGGGTGCGCCAGGGCACCAAGATGGCCCTGTACGACCGCTGCCCCACCTGCGCAGGCTCGGGCCTGGTCCGCAGCCTCCAGAGCATGGTGCCCCACGTCATGCGCCAGATCCGCCTCGCATTGTCGAAGAAGGACGTCGAGAGCGTGGAGATCGCCAGCCACCCGAGCGTGGCGGAGCAGATCGCGAACACCAAGCGTCGCGAGCTCGCTCGCCTGGAAGAACAGGCGCGCGCCACGCTTTGCATCACCGGCCGGCCGGATTTCCGCCCAGGCCAGGTACAGGTCGTTTGCCACCTCAGGGACGGCAAGAAGGCAACCCTCTGAGTCAAGGAGAAGCCATCGTGTACGCTGTGATCGAGACTGGGGGCAAGCAGTACAAAGTGTCGCCCGGCGAGACGATCGAGGTCGAATCCCTGCCTGACCACGCCGGGGAGCCGGTCGAGTTCGACCGCGTGCTCTTCTACAGCAACGGCGACGACGTGCGCTGCGGGGCGCCGACCGTGGCCGGCGTGCGGGTAGTGGGCACCGTGGTGGCCCAGGAGAGGGGAGCCAAGATCATCGTCGGCAAGTTCCGCCGCCGAACCGGCTACCATCGCAAACAGGGCCATCGCCAGGCCGTCACCCGCGTGGCCATCGAGCGCATCGTCGCCAACTGAACTGAAGGAGATTCCTCCATGGCGCACAAGAAGGGCCAAGGCTCGTCCAGGAACGGGCGCGACAGCAATCCGCAGAACCGGGGCGTGAAGCGCTTCGGGGGCCAGCTCGTGGATGCTGGCACCATCATCGTCCGCCAGTGCGGCACCCACTTCAAGCCGGGCATCAACGTGGGCAGGGGAAGGGACGACACCCTGTTCGCCAAGGCTGCCGGGCGCGTGGAGTTCGGCGCGGGCCGCCGCGTGAACATCCTGCCTGTCTGAGCCCTGGGGGCATGCCGCCGTCATGTTCCTAGACGAGGCATTCATCCAGGTGAAGGGCGGCGACGGCGGCCACGGCTGTGTGAGCTTCCGGCGGGAGAAGTATGTACCGCGCGGCGGGCCCGACGGCGGCGACGGAGGCCGCGGAGGGGACGTTAGCCTCGTCGCGGACCCCGCCGTGGATACCCTCTACGAGTTCACGTTCCACCATCGCATCGCCGCCAGCAACGGCCGCCACGGCAGCGGCGCGAACAAGACGGGCGCCAGTGGCGAGCCGGTGGAGGTCCGCGTGCCCGTCGGCACCCTCGTCTACGACGCCGACACGGGGCTGCTCCTACGCGACCTCGACCAGCCGGGCGCGCGCATCGTCGTAGCCGCCGGCGGCAAGGGCGGGCGGGGCAACCGCCGCTTCGCCACCGCCACCGACCGCGCCCCGCGCCAGGCCGAACGCGGCGAGCCCGGCCAGGAGCGCAAGCTGCGGCTCGAGCTCAAGTTGCTCGCCGACGTGGGCCTCGTCGGCCTGCCCAACGCGGGCAAGTCCACCCTCATCTCCCGAGTGTCGAACGCCCGCCCCAAGGTGGCCAACTACCCCTTCACCACCCGCTATCCCTGCCTGGGCATCGCCGACGTCGGGGGCTACAGGCGGCTCGTGATCGCCGACATCCCCGGCCTCATCGAAGGCGCCCATCAGGGGCATGGGCTCGGCACCGAGTTCCTCCGCCACATCGAGCGCACGCGGGTCCTTCTGCTCATCCTGGACGCCGCGGGCGTGGACGGCACTCCTCCTCTGCAAGCCTACCGCACGCTGCGCACCGAGCTGGGCCTCTACGGCCACGCCCTCGCCGAACGGCCGCACCTCGTCGCGGTCAACAAGATTGACCTCCCGGAGGGCCGCGCAGCCGTCGAAGAGCTTCGCTCGGCCCTGCCCGTGGAGGTCCACGCCATTTCGGCCGCCACGGGCGAGGGCATCGCCGCCCTCCTGGCAGCTCTTGCGCGCGCCGTAGACGGCTTAGCGGCGGGCCCCTCAGCCGCGGATGCCGCCGGGCAGGAGCCGCAGCAGAGCCTCTGAGAGCGCCGGGCAGAACACAATCACCCCCAGAGCGGCCACCTCGGCCAGGATAAACGGCATCGCCGCGCGCGACACCCGCTCCAGCGGCAACTTCGCCACTCCGCAGGCCACGAACAGGTTGACCCCTACCGGCGGCGTCACCTGCCCGATGGCCAGGTTCACCGCCAGGATCACGCCGAAATGCAGCGGCGATACCCCCAGGTGCTTCACCACGGGCAGCAGGATGGGCACGAAGATGTAGTAGATCGAGATCGCATCGGCCACGCAGCCGGCCGCCAGCAGCGCCGCGTTGATCAACAACAGCATGGCCCATCGCGGCGCCGGCAAATGGCTCATCCAGGTCACCGCCGCCGTCGTGATCCCCTGATCCTCCAACACCCAGGCGAACAGCGACGCCGCCGCCACAATGACCAGGACCTGGGAGGATACCACCGCCGCCTGCCGGAACACCCCAATCAGCGCACGCAGGCCGAGGTCGCGATAGAAGACCAGGTCCACGACCACCGCGTACACCACGGCCACTGCCGCCACCCTCGTCGGGCTCGAGAAGCCCCCGTAGATGCACACCAGGATCACCACTGGCGCCGCCAGCCCCGGCAGGGCACCCACGAGGGCGCGCGGCAACTCGCCCCGCGCGACTCGCTGGGCGGCGGAGCCGTACCCTCGACGCCAGGATGCCCACACGGTGTAGCCGATCAGCGCCACGCCGACCACGACCCCCGGCAGCACTCCCGCGATGAACAGGTGCAGCACGTTCTCCTCGGCCAGCAGGCCATAGATGACCATGGCGATGGACGGCGGTATGATGATGCCCAGCCCCCCGCTCGCCGCCAGCAGGCCGGCGGCGAAGCCGCGGTCGTAGCCGTTCTCGGCCAACGCGGGGATCATCAGCGACCCGATCGCCGCCACCGTGGCCGGCCCCGAGCCCGACATGGCCGCGAAGAACATCGAGACGGCCACGGCCACCACGCCCAGGCCGCCCGGCAGCCCGCCCACCATCAGGCGCGCGAGGCGCACCAGCCGGCTCGCCACCCCGCTCCTGGAGAAGGCCAGGCCGGCCGCGATGAACAGCGGGATGGCCATCAGCGACTCGTGCATCAGCGAACCGACGACCTGGTGGGCGAGGATCGCCAGGCCCTGGCCCGGGAGGAAGAGGAGGACGGTGGCCAGAGCGGACAGGCCAAGGCTGAACGCGATCGGCACCTCCAGAAGGGCCAACACCACGAACAGCCCCACGAGTGTTGCTGCGACCGCTGCCTGCACGAAGTCAGCCCTCTCCTCCCTCGCGCGACTCCGCCGGAATCTCCCCTTCCCTGCCCTCTCGGCCCGAGGCCCTGCGCCTCTCACGCCAGCACTGAATCGCCCGCAGGCACGACAGCGCGCCCGCGAGCGGCACGCAGAGCGTCACCACCCAGTCCGGGCACCACGCCACGAGCGAGCGGTTGTGCCCCTGGGCCTGGCCCCAGCACACCTGGGCTCCCGCCGCGGTCAGAGCCAGGAAGAACACCAGCGCGGCCAGCAACTCCAGCGCCTGAAGCCTCCGGCGCCACCGGCTCGATGCCAGCCGGCTCAGAAGCCCGAGGCTCAGGTGGGCATGGGCGCGCGTGGCGGCAGGCACGCCCAACAGCGTGGTCCAGAAGAACAGCGCGAGAACGATCGGACTGATGGGTGAGGCAAGGCTTGGCCGCACGCGCGCCAGAATGAGTTGCGCTGTGAGCAGGAGAGTGACCCCAGCGAGGAGGAAGCCCGCGAGAGGCCCCTCAAGGTTCCTTGGCAGCCTCATCTTCACGGGGCTTTGCTTCCTCGACTTGGCTCTTCACCGCGGCCTCGAAGCGTTCGAGCAGCTCTTCGCCGACGAGCTTCTCGAAAGAGCTTCGGAGCCCCTCCTGGGCCTTGCCCTTGAACGCCTCCCTTTCGGCCTCGCTGAGCCGCGTCACCACCATCCCCTCCGCCGCGAGGGCGGCCGGCAGCTTCTCGTCGGCCTCGGCGACCAGCCGCCGCTCATAGTTCATGGCCTCGCGCGCGCACTCCCGCAGGATCTTCTGGTCACCGCCGGGAAGCGCGTACCAGAGATCCCGGTTGACGCACAGCACGATCGGGTCATAGACGTAGTTCCACAGCGTCACGTGCCTCTGCACGGTGTGCAACTTCGCCGTGTAGATCACCGAGAGCGGGTTCTCTTGTCCGTGAAGATCGCCCCGGTCGAGCGCCAGGAACAGGTCGCCGAAGTTCATCTGGTGCGTGGTCGCTCCGAAGTGTTCGAGCAGCGCGCTCGGGAGGCCCTGGGGCACGCGGATTTTCAGCCCCTCGAGGTCCTCGGCCTTGCGGATAGGCCGCAGGCTGTTGGTGATCTGGCGGAAGCCGTTGGCCCCGTAGGCGAGGCCCACGAGGTTCCGGTCCTTCAGCCGCTCTAGCATCTCCTCCCCCACCGGCCCGTCGCACACGGCATCGGCGGTGGCGTGGTCGGGGAAGAGCCAGGGGAAGCAGAAGACGGCCCAGCGGGTGTCCACGGTGGAGAGCAGGATGGTGGATTCGAGCGACGCCTCGAGCTGGCCCTGTTGCACCATCTGGAGTTCGGTGGTCTGGTTGCGGCCCGAGCGGGTCGCGTTGGGGATGACATCCACGCGGTAGCGGCCGTTCGTACGTTCCTCGACGAGCTGCCGCCACCGGAGCGCGCCCTGGAACCACTCGGAGTTGTCGCCCAGGATCAGGCTCAGGCGGATGCGCCGCGGGCGGTTCTCTTCGCCGCACCCGACCAGCGCGGCCGTTGCCACAAGGCAGGCCAGGAGGCAGGCCGCGTGTCCCGTCTTCCCCCTCATTGGCGTGCCCTCCTCTCTCCCTCGTGGACAAGGTCCAGGATCACTTGCACCGCTTCGGCGAGATTGCGCACGACGTGGTGGGCTTTGGTCTCCGCAGGCGGTTCAGCGTTCGGGTTAGCCACGCGCAGCGTCCTACAGCCGCGCGCAAGGCCCGCCTCGATGTCGCGTTCTGAGTCGCCGACCACGAAGCTCCACTCCGGGGCCACCCCGAGCTCACGTGCGGCCTGGTCTATGAGGCCCGGCCGCGGCTTGCGGCACAGGCAGCCATCGTCGCTCGTGTGGGGGCACAGGTAGACGCCCGCAATCGAGCCGCCCGCCGCGGCCACCGCCTCGACCATCCTGCGGTTGATCTCCTCGATGTCGGCCAGCGGGGCCAGCCCGCGCCCCACGCACGACTGGTTTGTGATGACGGCTACAACGAAACCTGCCTCGCGCAGGCGCCGCAGCGCGCCCAGCGCCCCCTCCGCGAAACGGAAGTCCTCCCAGCGGAACACCCAGCTACCCGGCGGCGGGGGCTCGTTGATGACCCCATCGCGGTCGAGGAACACTGCGCGGCCGGGTACGGTCGTTGCCTCGGTGCTCATTTCGCGGTATTATAGCAGCCGCTCATGAGGCCCGCAAGAAAGGTGCCGGTTCGTGGACGGGTTGGTCAGGATAGACGGCTCGGAGGGCGAGGGCGGCGGGCAGATGCTGCGCACGGCGCTGGCGCTGTCCATGATCAAGGGCCGCCCCTTCGAAATCGTCAACATCCGGGCCAGGCGGCAGAAGCCCGGCCTGCGCCCGCAACACCTCGCTTGTGTGGAAGCCGCGGCGAAGATCAGCTCGGCCGCCGTGGAGGGCGCGTTCCTCGGCTCACGTGCCCTCCGATTCGAGCCGGGCACCGTGCGCCCAGGCACCTATGACTTTGTGATCAGGTCCGCGGGCTCGGTTTCGCTCGTGCTCCACACGGTGTATCTGCCGCTTGCCTTGGCCGGCGCGCGCTCAGTGGTCACCATCAGCGGCGGCACCCACGTGCCCTTCAGCCCAAGCTTCCATTTCCTCCTGCACCAGTGGGCCGTGCTGCTGCGGCGTCTGGGGGTGGAGGTGGAGTTGACGATGGCCCGGGCGGGCTACTACCCCGAGGGCGGCGGCGCCATCCGTGCGAAGGTGTTTCCCGCAGGCAGCGTGCGCCCGCTGATCCTCGGCCCGCGCGGCGCGCTGGAGCGGCTGGAGGGCATCTCGCTCGCGAGCGGCCTGGCCCGTTCGGTGGCCGAACGCCAGCGCCAGCAGGCCCTGGCCCGACTGGAGGCCGAAGGCCTGGCCGCCGGCATCGAGCTGGCTGAGGCCCCGTCCCCTGGGAAAGGCACTTCGCTGTTCCTGCTCTCGACCTACCAGGGTGGGGGCCGGGCGGCGGCCGATGCTCTCGGGGCGCTGGGCAAGCGCGCCGAGAAGGTAGCCGACGAGGCGTGCGACCAGATGCTCGCGTTTCTCCGCACACGGGGCGCCGTGGACGCCCATTCCGCCGACCAACTCCTCCTCCCGCTTTCGCTGGCGACGGGTCACTCGGAGTTCCCCGTCCCCGACGTCAGCTCCCACCTGCTCACCAATGCGCAGGTCATCCAGCGGTTCGTCCGGGCCGTCCTCTCCATTGACGGCGAACCGGGCGGCGAGGGAACCGTCCGCGTCACGCCGCTGCCCGCCTGAGAGGGAAACGCCCGGCTTGTCGCGCCACGCCCCGCACGCTATACTAGTTGCTGGCACGAGGAGGCCAGGATGGACACTCGGGAAGCGCTGGATGGGATCCTGCGTGAGGTGAGCGGTGTGCTCAGCCAGGTGAGCCCCGCCGCTGTTGAGCGCCTGCTCGACGCGGTGCTGTCGGCCAGGCGCATCTACGTGGCCGGCGAGGGACGCTCGGGTCTTGTGGCGCGCACCTTTGCCATGCGGCTGGTGCATCTGGGCCTGACGGCCTACGTTTGCAGCGAGACGATCACGCCGGCCATTGAGGCGGGCGACCTGTGCGTGGCCTGCTCCGGTTCGGGAGAGACTCCGATCACCTGCCACCGTGCAGAACTCTCCAGGCGCGTGGGCGCCACCATCGCCGCCGTCGTGGCGGCTCCGGGCACGCCTCTGGGCGCAAACGCCCACATCGAGGTCATTCTGCCCGCGCCGGCCAAGGGCGCTCGCAGGGCGCCCTCGGTGCAGTTCGGGGCAACCCTCTTCGAGCAGGCGCTGCTGCTGTTCCTGGATGCCGTGGTGCTTCTCCTCCAGGAGCGGCGCGGCGCGTCGCCGGAGAGCATGCTCGCCAAGCACACCAACCTTGAGTAGCCTTTCCCCGCAAGGCCGATTCCGGTACAATACCGCGTGTGAGGAGGCCAGGCATGGCGCTCGGACGCTGCAAGGCATTGTGGATGACGGCTCTCGCCCTGGTCGGATGCTCGCCCCCCGTGCGCGCGGCGGAGGTCCCGCTGGTGCGCGTCTCCGACGGCGCGACGCCGATGGGCACGTACATGGTAGTGACCGTGTACGCGCCCGACGAGGCGACGGGGCGCGCCGCGATCGCCGCCGCGTTCGCCCGCGTGGAGGAGGTCGAAGCCGCGACCAGCCACTACCGCGAGGCCAGCGACCTCTCGAGGCTCAACCGCTCGGCCGGCGGCCCCCCGATCGCCGTCAGCCGACACCTCTGGACCGTCCTGCGCCGCGCCGCCGAAATCTCCGAGGAGACGGGCGGGGCATTCGACGTCACCGTGGGCCCGCTCGTCGAGCTCTGGAAGCGCACCTGGAAGAAGGGCACGCCGCCCACGGAGGGCGAGGTCGCCGCGGCCCGGGCGCTGGTGGACTACCGCCTGGTGTGCGTGGCGGCCAACGAGCCTCGCGCCCAACTGCTCAAGCCGGGCATGCGGCTCGACCTCGGCGCTATCGGCAAAGGCTACGCAGCCGACCAGGCCATCGCCGCCCTGCACGAGCGCGGTATCGCGATCGCGCTGGTTGCCGTGGCAGGAGACATCCGCGCGATCGGCGCACCGCCCGGGCGCCAGTGGTGGCTCGTCGGCATACGCGACCCCGCCCGCCCCGACGGCATCCTCCCCGCCCCGCTCGGCATCCGCGACCGGTCCGTGTCCACCTCCGGCGACTACGAACAGTTCGGCATGGTGGCGGGACGACGCGAGTCCCATATCCTCGACCCCCGTTCGGCGAAGCCGGTGGAGGGGGTCCGGAGTGTCACGGTGGTGGCTCCCGACTCGATCACCGCCGACGCCTACGCCACGGCCCTCAGCGTTCTGGGCCCCGATGCGGCCATCGCCTTCGCCGAGAAGCGAGCCGACATCGAGGCGCTTGTCATCTACGAGCGTGATGGAAAACTCCACACAGCCCGCTCCAAGGGGTTCGAGAAGCTCGAAGTCACCCCCGCGGGCACCCGCTAGCTCCTCGGAGAACCGTCCAGTGCCCGATCTCAGGCCGTTCCGTGGGCTGCGCTTCAGCCCCAAAGCAGGCGATCTGGAGGACCTCGTTGCCCCGCCCTACGATGTCATCGGCGCCGAGCAGTACCAGGTCCTGTGCCGTCGCAGCCCCCACAACGTCGTGCGGCTGATCCTCGACAAGGGCTACTCCCCCGACGTGCTTCCGCCGCCCGAGTGGTACGACCAGGCGGCGGCACTGCTCGATGCTTGGCGGAGGGCCGGCATTCTCGCCCTCGACGCGGACCCGGCGTTCTATCTCTACAGCCAGGTCTTTCCTCATCGGGGACGGCTCATGCGTCGGAAGCTGCTTCTAGGTGCTCTTCGGCTCGAGGCTTATGGCGCCGGGCGCATCTTCCCCCACGAGAACACAACACCGGGCCCCAAGATTAGCCGCCTGCGCCTCATGCAGGCCTGCAAGGCCAACCTCAGCCCGATTCTGGCATTCTTCCCCGACCCCGACGGCGCCATCAACAGAGCCTTGGATGAGCTGGGGGCAGAGCGCCCGGTGGTCGCCTTCACGGATCACGAGGGGATCGAGCACGAACTCAGGCGCATCGCCGACACCTCCCAGCAGTACACGCTCTCCACCGCCCTCGCCCCGCTGCCGCTCTACATTGCCGACGGCCATCACCGGTACGAGACCGCCCTCGTCTACCGCGACATCGAGCGAGCCAGGCTGGGGGCGTCCGCCGCGACGGAACTGCCGTTGGACTTTATGCTTACGGCCTGCATGTCGGGTGCGGATCCGGGGCTTATCATCCGACCCACTCACCGGGTGGTCACATGGCAGGGCGACTTCTGGGCGACGGATTTCCTGGACGAGGCCGAGGAATGGTTCAGCGCCCGCAAGCTCACCGCGAGCACTCTCCAGGAGGCCCTCGCCGTCCTGGACGCCCGCCGCGACGAATCGCTCTTCATCATCTACGAGGGAAGGGCCGTAGGCTACATCGTCCTGCAACTCCGCAGCGAGGAGGCCCTGCGGGATGCCCCGTATCCCCTGGGTTCCCCGCTCAGGAAGCTCCCCGCGGCCGTCTTCAGCCAAGCCTTCCTGGCGAAGCTGCCAGGGCTTCGGGGCGCCACAGTCACCTACACGGCTGATCCGGAAGTGGCCATCCGGCAAGCCGATGCCAACGAGCGGTCGCTAGCCTGCCTGCTTCCCAGCGTCAGCCCGGGCGAACTCATGAGCGTTGTGGACGCTGGTGAGCGGATGCCGCCAAAGTCCACATACTTCTGGCCCAAGCCAATGACGGGCATGGTCTTGCGCTCTCTGGCTGTCTTCTGAAGTTTCTCCTTCGCCTTCCTTGACAAACACCCGCAATCGGGTATAATTACAGCGATGTCAGTGTAAGAGCCTAGGGCCTTTTCACCACGAAAGGAGGTGAGAAAATGAAGAAGAGGCAAGGCTTTACGTTGATTGAGCTCCTGGTCGTCATCGCTATCATCGCTATCTTGGCGGGCATGCTTTTGCCCGCTCTGGCCAGGGCTCGTGAGGAAGCCAGGCGGATCCGCTGCCGTAACAACCTGAACCAGCTTGCCAAGGGTATGGCGACGTACTTGAACGAGTGCGGCGACAACCGCTTCTACCCCTGGCCGGCTGCGCGTCCGGGCTGCGGCACCAAGGTGAACCCTGACTTCGGTGGTGCGGAGTGGCTCGCATCCTTGTACTGGACCAAGATCATCCCCGATCCCGGCGTCTACAGCTGCCCAAGCTCGCCGGACAGCAACGAATCGGGGCTGGAGCTTGGTTCCAACGGCACCCCGGGTGGCAGACCGCTGTCCAGAGACGCCGTGAGCTATGCAGGTATGGGCGACAAGAGCGTCGGCATTTACCTGTACAGCAAGCAGAACAAGGGTGGCAGCTACAACACCTCGGAGTTGGCCATCCGCGACGACTTCCCCCCGAACGAGCCCATGGCCACGGATGACACCGACGAGCCGATCAACCACGGTGAAAGGGACAACGGCGGTATGTCCGTCCTGTTCTTCGACAGCCACGTCGAGTATTGGACGCACACCCGTGTTGACCTGGAAACCGGCGTCGGCGCTGGTGACCTGTGCGCTCTGATGAACTGAGGTAGACCGAAGCGTCACCGACCTGAATAGCCCGCCCTTCGGGGCGGGCTATTCTTTTGGCCCTTCGCCCCCCTGCTCCCTCACGGCATGCTCCAGGCGCGCCAGCCACTCGGACAGCCCAGGGTACTCCGCATCGAGTTTCCGGACGGCGAGGACCTGTTCACGAGCTTCGCCGTACAGCCCCTGGCGCTCGTAGGCGCGGGCCAGACGCGCATACGCCTCCGCGTTCTTGGGCAGCAATCGCGTCATGGTCTCGTAGACTTCCAGAGCGGCCTGCTTTCTGCCCTCCGCCTCGCGGCGGCGCGCCAGGGTGTCGTAGAACTTCTCCAGCCCCCGGTTCACCAGCGACACGTGGTCCGGGTCGAGCGACGGCGCGCGTCCCCAGGCCAGCGCCACGTCCATGTACTGCTCCCAGGCGCGCTCGTAATCATTCGCGTCCACGTACGCTGTCGCAAGCCCGATCCGCATCACGGGGATCCCCGGCCACTTCGACACCCCGTCCTGCCAGAACGTGCGGCTGTCGGCCCACACGCGGTTGCGGCTGCGGGTGCCCAGGGCGAGCGTGGCGAGCACGAGCGCCGCGCAAACAAGCGCGACCGCCCTGCGCCGCCGGGCCGCCATCAGGCTCCCCAGGAGTTCCGCGCCGAAGGCGCACGCCCCCACCAAGGGCAGGTACAGGTATCGTTCTGCCACAAGGACGCTGATCGGGATGAAGTTGGCCACGGGCAGCAACAGGAGGAACCACCACCCGATGCAGAAGGCGGCCGTGCTGCGGCGCGGCGCCGCCCACCATGCGGCGAGCACGACCGCGGCTGCTACGGCGGCCAACAGGGCGATCTGGGGCCCATTCGACGCCCAGCGCATCGAGGCCTCGCCGTGGGGCGCCACCAGGTGGACGGGGAAGAACAGCAACCGCCAGTACTTGGCGAAGATCAGGGGCACGTTGGCCAGGCTGGCGTCGAAGGCCTGGCCCTTGACGATCCCTGCCTCGTGCGCCACGAGCGTATGCACGGCCGTGAGGCCGATCGCCAGGACCCAGTGTGGCAGGGTAGCGGCCAGCCGGCCCCACAGGGGCTCGTCGCTGCCATTGCCCGCCGTCAGCACGGCCAGGCCGAGCGCCGCGGGCAACGTCATGGCCGATGCCTTAGAGAGCAGCGACGCGGCCAGGCAGGCCAGCGACAGGCCATAGAGCGCCCAGTGGCGTCTGCCCTCGCGGCGTTCGTGCGCTGCGAAGGCCAGGAACGCGAGCAGGTAGAAGAAGGCATAGAGCACGTCGCGGCGGCCGGACACCCAGGCGACGGACTCCACCTGGGCGGGATGCACGGCGAAGGCCGCCGCGCCGAGCCATGCCAGGCCGGGGCGCCGCAGCAGCCACTGCAACACGCCGTAGCAGAGGACCGCGTTCGCTGCATGCAGCAGCACGTTCGTCAGGTGGTAGCCAGCGGGATTCATGCCCCAGAAGGCATAGTCCACCGCATAGCTCAGCTCGCGCAGCGGGAGCCATGCGTGGCTGCTGGGGTCCTTCGAGACGAACATCGCGGCGATGCCGCGCGGCGAGAGCGAGCGGATGCGCTCGTTCTCCTCGACGAGGAACCAGTCGTCGAAGCTGACGAACTGGTTCCACAGCGTGTTGCCGAAGGTGCAGAGCGTCAGAGCGACGAGGGCCAGGCAAGCCAGCGCCTGCCGGCACGCGGGGGAGACCCGCCGCCAACCGCCTTGCTCCGTGTTTGCGCTCACCCTGCTTCGTCCTCGCCCCCGGACGCATCGGATATGCCCGCGTGGTCGTGCTGGCTCTTGTAACGCACGTACGACTTCACCTTGCGGAAAAGCGCGATCTCGGATGGAATGCGCGGCACATCAATCTCCAGGCTGCCGCCCCTCGGCAGCAGGAAGTCCGTGCGATCAATCTGTTCGAGGACGTACCGGCAGAGTCTCTGCGGCTTGCAGCGCCCGAGGCCCAGCTCGTGCTGCCGCGCCTTGCTCTGCTGGAGCACGTAGGTGAGGTAGCGGGGGAAGAAGCACTTCATGAACGCGCGCAACTCCGCATTGAGTTCGTCGCGCAGGCGCCGCAACTCGTCGCGCGCCGAGACGAGGCTGTGGAACTCCTCCAGCAGTTGCCGGGCCTCGGCCGGGCACGCCTTTTCGATGTTCTCCCAGTCATTCGATGCCTGGATCACGGCCCGGGAGCCTGCGAAGGCAACCGCCAGGCGATCGACTTTGCGCTGCTTGAGTTCGTAGTTGATCCGCACACCGTCCAGCACGCGCGTGAACTGCTCGAGGCCCTGGCGGAACCGCGCGGCGGCTTCGCGCGCGCATCGCAGGATGTTCGCCACATACGGGTCGCCGGCGGCCGTGGCGGCCCATCGGCGAAGGATGTTCTTCGTGCTCGTCTGCTCCTCGAGGGAGTCGAAGAGCACGCTGCTCCTGCGATCGGCGGCCTCGTTCTCGACCAACTGGCCCAGGGGCAACCCGGCGAGCAGCAGTGACCGGAAGGCGTCGAAGGCGATCGGTCCGTCGCCCGGGCCGCGTGGCTCCTGGCTCGTCAGGCGGCCCGACGTGAGCGCCTGCGTGGCCTCGTCGAAGATGGCGTCCTCCACGTGCGCAGGGTCGGGCCCGCGGCCCTCGCGCAGGAGGCAGCCGGCGTACTGCCGCTTGAGGGCCTTGAGGTCGGCCTCCGCGCGCTCGAGGTCCGAGTGTGCGCGGCTCAATGATTTCTGGGCGGCCTCGGTGCCGGCCGCGGGGCCGCTCTCCAGCGTGTGCACGAGTTCTTCGAGCTCGCGCACGGCCGCGGTCTGGGCGGCGATGCGTCGTTGGTAGTCTTCCACGGAGCGGGGCGCTTCCTGTGCCATGGGTCGTCTAGGTCTCCGGTGGCTTCGCCTCGGTCTTCGGTTCGGTCTCGGGTTCGGGCTTGGGTTCGCTGGCGCCGGGCGCCGGCTCGGGGGTGCTCCACAGCGTCTTCACCAGGGCAAGAGTCTCGCGGGCCGCGTGCTGTTCCGCTTCCTTCTTGTTCCTGCCCCAGCCGGTGCCGTATTCCACCCCCTCGATGAGGGTCACGACGCGGAACGACTTGGCGTGGTCCGGTCCCGACTCCTCGATGACGCGGTAGGTTGGGGTGCAGCCGCGCCGCCGCTGAACGAGCTGTTGGAGGGCCGACTTGCAGTTCTTGATCAGCTTGGTGCGTTCGGCGTCGTGGATCTCGCGCTCGAGGTTGCGGAGCACGAACGCGCGGGCGGCCTCGAGGCCCTGGTCGAGGTACACCGCTGCCACCAGCGCCTCGAAAACGTTGGCCACCACGGAGTTGGGCAGGCGACGCCCGTGGCTCATTCCTCTGCCCACGGAGAGGAACTGGTCGAGACGTAGCGCTCGACTCTGGCGGGCCAGCGTGCGCTCGCTGACCACGATGCTTTTCACCGCGGTCAGCTCCCCTTCGGGGTGTCCTCGATAGGTCTGGAAGAGGTACTCGGAGACGACCATCCCCAGGATGGCGTCGCCGAGGAACTCCATTCGCTCGTTGCTGAGGCCCAGGTCCGACCGGTTGGAGGAATGAGTGAGGGCCTTCTCCAGCCAGGCGGGCTCGCGGAACTGGTGGTTGATCGCCTCCTGGCACGCCGCGATGCGGTCCTGCTCCATACAGAGTCCCTTGTTGCCAGCCACGTAACGGGCATGGCCCGCTTCGGACGTGCCGTCGGGGAGGGTCCGAAACGGGCCAGGCCCCACCGGGGGAGTATAGGTCGGCACCGAATCTATCAGATCGGGCCTCTGCGCGTCAAGAGCGCTCAGCGCGTGGCCGTGCGCAGCTGCGGCTTGTAGTCGAAGGAGTCCCAGTAGGCTCGATCGGTGGCATACGGGTTCACGGGGTCGGTGGGCTTGAGGTCCTTGGGCAGGATGCCGAAGCGCTGCATCTCGCGGAGGTAGTGCTCGGTGGGGCGGAAGCCGGGCATGTCGAAGCGCTTCCCCGCTATCAGGCGGCTCTGAGCGTCCTGAACCCGCGCCAGGAGCTTCTGGTACAGCGGGTCGCTGGTGGTGGCGAAGATGGGCTTCTTGCAGAGCTCGAGGCCGCCGGCCTCCTTGGCGAGCATGGCCTTCAGCAGGAGGGATTTCTCCGGCCTGGTGAGATTGTAGAGTGGGCCGCGGCCGCTGAGTCTGTGTCCCCCGAAGACCAGGGCGTCCACCTTGCCAGCCTTGCGGTCCTGCACGCTCTGGATGTGGCAGTCGCCGCAGCGGGTGGTCATCTCGGCCAGTTCGGCTGGGGCGAAGTGGACGGGGTAGAAGCCGTTGCCGAGGCAGGCATAGGTGCCGGGGTAGCAGGCGCTCGTGTCGATCCAGAGCCGCAGCACGGTGGCCTCGTGGGCGGTGAGCCTCGCCTGGTAGTGGCTGCCGTCAATGAGCTTGAGCAGGCGGCTCGCGCCCGAGCCGATCACGTAGGGGCCGTAGTTGCTTTCGGGGCGGTTGCGGTTGTCCGATACCAGGCCGCGGGTCTGCATCGTCCAGTAGCTGATCGTGTACATGGGCGTCTTGTCGCCGCAGAGGTCCACGCGGCCCTCGGGCTTGTCGGGGTTGTGGCAGGCGACGCAGTGCTTGTCGAGGATCGGCTGCACGTCGCGGGGGAAATCTATCACGCTGGGCACGCCGTCGAAGGGCTCGATACGCGACGGGGGCCGCTGCATGGCCAGCGGCGAGGTCGCCAGCGTGGTGCGCGGGGTGTCGGTGCGCAGTTCGTGGCAGCCCACGCAACTTGTCGTCTCGCCCGGCTGTGCGGTGTGGAAGCTGTGCATGCGCTTGACGGCCAGGTCCTTGTCGTCGAGGGCCACGAAGAACACGCTCTTGAGGGCGGGAACGTCGAAGCAGGCCGAGCCGTCGGGCTCGACGGGCACGGTGCCGAGGATTTCGGCCAGGGTGAACGAGCCGCCGATGGTGAGAGGCTCCATGCCACCCGAGTGATTGATCGGCTTGGGGAGTTGCTGGAGGACGAGGAGTTTCCTGATCGAGCCGCGCGGCACGTCGGCCATCTTCCGCCCGTGGTAGATGTCGGTGAGGAACAGGCGCCCAGTGGGGCTGGCGAGCTTGACGCGCGGCGGGATCACCCGCTCGCGGGGCCTCGGGGCGAGCGGCCGCGGCTCGTGCACCTGGAACTGCCGCTGGTCGGGCGGCAGGGAGTAGACCAGCTCGGAGTCGCCCTTGCCATCCATCACGAAGAGCCCGCGCGGGCTGGCGACGAGGAAGCACGTCTCGCTGAAGGCCCAGGGGTCCTTCCAGTCGCCGCCCTTGCTCACGATGCGCGCGGCGCTCTGCACGTCGGGCCCGAGGGTCGGGTCCACGATGGCCACGGGGCCGAGGTGCTCGGGGCGCCCGTGGCCGGGGGAATACGACACGACGACTCTGTTCGAGCCGGGGATCGGCTTGGCGTCGAGCATGGCCGTGTTGCCGAAGCTGTTGCCGAAGAAGACCGTCTGGTTCGTGCCGTCGGGGTTCATCGCCCACAGGTGGTGGTAGTGGACCTGCGAGCGGTCCACGTACTCCCAGCGCATGTACAGGATACGTCCGTCGGGCAGGGGCCAGGGGGTGTTGTCGTGGTCGTTGTTGCTCGAGAGCATCCGCACGTTTGAGCCGTCGGCGTCGCAGCGGTAGAGCGCCGCGACGCGGGTGTACCAGCAGTTCACGAAGCGGCGGCAGCGCGATGAGCAGAACACGATGCCCCCGTCGGCGCAGTACGTCGGCTCGATGTCGTCGTCCGGGCCGTCGGTGAGCTGCTTGAGGCCCGAGCCGTCGGCGTTGATCTCGTAGAGGTGGAACGTGTGGGTGCCGCCCTTGCGGTAGGAGAAGAGGATCTTCCGGCCGTCGTAGTGCACCTGCGGGTCGCGCACGCCGCCCTTCGGGTCGTCGAGCAGCACCTGGAGGGCGCCGGTACGCAGGTTCAGGCGGCACAGGCGGCCGCCCTCGCCATAGCCCCAGTAGACACCGTCCTCGAACTTGAAGCCGAGCTGTTTCGCCGGCGACTCGGAGTGGTCCGCGTAGTTGCCGAACGTGACGTACCAGTGGTCGCGGCCGGGCACCCGCACGGCGAAGACGATTTCGTCCATCCCCTGCATCGGTCCGGCGTCGAGGAAGCCCTTGAGCATAGGCCCGGAGCGGAAGCCGCCGAGGTCGGCGGGGGCCTGGGCCTTCGGGGCGGCTCTGGGGGCGGCCTTTGGCGGCGGCGCCTGGCCGGCCATCGCCGCAGTTGCGCACATCAGACAGAGGATCGCTCTTCGGAAGCTCATTTTGCTCCTCTCCACAGGAGCGCCCCGCAACCAGCGCCAGGTTGAATGATAAGCGACAGGCTCCGGGGAATCAAGTCTGAGTTTGACGCGCATTGCCCAGTCACGTAGACTGACGCCAGGAAAGGGCCCAGCGATGGCAGCGGCAGGCAGCGGCATCATCCGGGTCGGCCTCATCGGCTGCGGCGGACGCGGCACAGGGGCGGCGATGAACGCGATGAACGCCGACCCCGGCGTGCGCCTCGCCGCGCTGTGCGACGTGTCGGCCGAGGCCATCCGCATCCGCCGCGCCGGCCTCAAGCAGCAGAAGCCCGAGCAGGTGAAGGTGGACGATGACCACTGCTTCGTTGGCCTCGACGGGTATCGCAAGCTGATCGAGTGCGTGGACGTGGTGCTCATCGCCGTCGCCTCGAAGTTCCACCCGCTCTACATCAAGGCCGCCGTCGAGGCGGGGAAGCACGTCTTCTGCGAGAAGCCACACGCGATTGACCCGCCCGGCGTGCGTCAGCTCGCAGCCGCCTGCGACCTGGCTCGGCAGAAGGGGCTCTCGGTCGCCTCGGGCTTCCACAGCCGCTACGACCCCGGCTACCAGGAAACCGTCAAGCGCCTCCGCGACGGGGCGATCGGCGAAGTCGTGGCCATCGAGGAACATCTCCTCCGCGGCCCCTATGCGCCCTACCGCCGGCACCCCGCGCACTCGGAGATCGAGCACCAGTTCGCCAACTGGGCCAGCTTCGCCTGGCTCTCGGGCGACGACCTGCTTCAGGGCCTCGTACACAACCTGGATAGAGACAACTGGCTGATGGGTGACAAGCCGCCGCTGAAGTGCCACGGGCTCGGCGGGCGCTCGGCTGCGCCGGACGATTGCCGCGGTTCGCTCTTCGACCACCATTCGGTCGTCTACGAGTATCCGGGCGGCACGCCGCTCTACGCCTTCTGCCGCACGCAGAACGGCTGCCACAACCAGACGTCGAGTGTCGTGCTCGGCACGAAGGGCCGCTGCGACCTGCTCCGCTGGCGGATCGAGGCGCGGGGCGAGGTCGCCTGGCAGTTCCGCCGCCCCGACGGCCCGCCTGTGAGCCCCTACGATGCCGAGCATCAGGCATTTTTCAAAGCCATCCGCTCGGGCGAGCGCCTCGACGAGAGCGCGGTCATGGTCCACGGCACGATGGCGGCGATCATGGGCCAACTCTCGTGCTACACGGGCAGTGAGGTCGCCTGGGAGCAGGCCCTGAAGTCGGACTTCGCTCTTGGCCCCTCGGCCGAGGCGTGCAGCCTGACGATGCAGCCGCCCGTGACGCCCGGCCCCAACGACCTCTATCCCGTGCCCATCCCTGGCGTAACGAAATTCACCTGAGATGCAGACCGCCGCTCTCCTCCTCGTCGTCGCCTCGGCCCTCCTGCACGCTGTCTGGAACCTGCTGCTCAAGAGGGCCCGCGACCGCGTGGCGTTCGTGTGGTGGTATCTCCTGGTCCCGCTCGTGCTCTTCTCGCCTGCCGCCCTCCTCTCGACGGGCGGCTGGGAGGCGGCAACGGCGCTGAGGAGCATCGCGTGCGGCGTCGCAAGCGGCGTGCTCCAGGCAGCCTGCCTGCTGGCGATGGCCTCGGCTTACGAGCACGGCGACCTGTCGGCGGCTTACCCCCTGTCGCGCGGCGCGGCGCAGATTCTCATCGTGGCGTTGGGGATGGCGCTGCTGCGCGAACGGGTGAGCGCCCTGGGCTTCGGCGCCATCGGCCTGATGGTGGCCGGGGTGTACGTCGCCTCTATGCCGTCGTTGTCGCGCGGCGCCCTGCTCGAGCCGTTCCGGGCGCTGTCGCACCGCAGCGCGCGCGCTGCACTGGGCGCAGGCCTCGCCATCGCTCTCTATCACCTGACCGACCGAGTGGGCGTGCAGGGGGCCAACCATGTCCACTACATCCTCCTGCTCTTCGCGGCCGATCTGTGCGCGGTCACGCTGTTCGTCGCCTTGCGCCACGATTGGGGGCGCGTGAGGGCCGAGTGGCGGCTGAACTGCCGGAGCATCGTGGCCGCCGGCGTCATCAGCCTCGTCTCATACCTGCTGGTCCTCTACGCGCTGTCGCGCGAGCGGGTAACTTATGTCGGCCCCGCGCGCAATCTGGGGATCGTGTTCAGCGTGCTCCTGGGCGCGCTGTTCCTCGGCGAGCGGCACACACCGATGCGGCTGGCGGGTTCGGCGTTCATCGTCGCCGGCATCGCGGTGGCCGCGGCGGCGGGTTAAGACGCGTTAATGGCCCATTTGACCCAGGACGAATCCCGACTCGTTTGTAGAGATTCCGGCTATGACATCATAACAGTTCACTACATAGATGCTTCTGGATCATCTCGCCTCGCTCAGGCTGCCGAAGGTCTCCCAGGTCAAGCGGTCCCTCCGGAATGCGTCTGGGTGCGATTGTACGCGTATCATGATTCAGACAAGCTGAATCGCTGTAAGTGTATACTCGACAAGCTCGTCAGTTGCTGACCGCCCGCATGGAACTCTGCCTTGACATTCCCCTTGCCAACCAGTAGGCTGGGGTGCACGAGCAATCCGTTCCACATAGGAGACCCGCCGTGTCTTGCCCGCGAGCTTCCCGTGCGCTCATTCTGAGTCTGTGCTGTGTTCTGCTGCACGCGTACAGCGCCGAAAGGCCGCCCGTGCCTGACCTGACGAAGGATGGCAAGCCCGACAAGACCCACGACTGGACTCTCGGCCCCACGGGCGCCCGGGGCTGGATCTGGGGCTGGATGGGCCACACCACCGACGCCCGCCAGATTCTCATCACCGAAGTGACCAAGGGGAGCCCCGCCGACGGCATCCTGGCCAAGGGCGACGTGATCCTGGGCCTCGGCGGCAAGCCGTTCTCTGACGACGCTCGCATCGCGTTGGCCCGCGCCATTACCGCGGCAGAGGCGGAGGCGGCCGGTGGCATTCTCCGCCTTCTCCGTTGGCGCGCCGGCCGCACGGAGAGCGTTCAGGTGAAGCTGCCCATTCTGGGCGCCTACAGCGACTCCGCGCCCTACGACTGCCCGAAAGCCAGGCGCGTCTTCGAGATCGCCTGCCAGGCCATCGCTCGGAAGGGCTTCGAGCAAGTTTCCATTCCCAACGACATGAACGCCCTCGCCCTCCTCGCGTCGGGCCGGCCCGAGTACCGGCAGATGGTGGCCGACTATGCGCGCAAGGTGGCCGCCCATCAGCCGGGCGGCCACGTCACATGGGGCTACGCCTACGCCACGCTGTTCCTGGCCGAGTACGCGCTGGCCACCCGCGACGACACCGTGATGGCGGGTCTGCGGCGGTTGTCGCTCGACATCGCTCGCGGCCAGAGCGGTGTGGGCACCTGGGGGCACGCCTTCGCACGCGCCGACGGCATTCTCAACGGCTACGGCGCCATGAACCAGCCGGGCATCGTGCTCACCATCGCCATGGCCCTCTCCCGCGAGGCCGGGGTGAATGACCCCGCGCTCGACCGCGCGATTGCCAAGGCCGCGGGCTTCCTGCGCTGGTATGTGAACAAGGGCGCCATCCCTTACGGCGACCACGACCCGTGGCCCTGGCACGACGACAACGGCAAGTGCTCGAGTGCGGCCGTGCTCTTCGACCTCCTGGGCGACCGCGAGGCCGCTACCTTCTTCGCCAAGATGGCCCTGGCGGCCCACGCCGAACGCGAGAGCGGCCACACGGGCAACTTCTTCAACGTGCTCTGGGCGCTGCCCGGCGTGTCGCGCGGTGGCCCCGCCGCCACGGCCGCCTACCTCAAGGAGCAGGCCTGGTACTACGACCTGGCGCGCGGCTGGGACGGCACGGCCCTTTACCAAGGCACGCCCGGCGAATGGGGCGGCCACAGCTACGCCCGGTGGGACTGCACGGGCGCTTTCCTCCTCGGCTACGCCCTGCCGCTCAAGAGCCTCTACCTCACGGGCAGGAAGCCCAGCGTCGTGCCCGCGCTCTCGGCGGTCGAGGCGAAGGCCGTGGTTGACGCGGGGCGTGACTTCACCTACTGGACGCAACACACCTGCTATGACGGTCGCGACACCGAGGCACTCTTCGCCGGCCTCGCCAGTTGGTCGCCCGCCGTTCGCAAGCGCTCGGCTCAGGCGCTCGGCCGCCGAGAGGGCGACTTCGTGCCTCGCCTCCTCAAGCTCCTGACCAGCGAGGACCTGAATACCCGCTACGGCGCCGTGGAGGCGTTGGGCCTCCTTGGCGCCCGGGCCGATGCCGCAGGAGCCCAGGTGCTGGCGCTCTTGCGCGAGAGCGACCCCTGGCTCCTTTGCCTCGCCGCCGAGACCCTCGCCCGCATGGGGCCGGAAGTGCGGAAGGCCGCCGTGCCCGAGTTGCTGCGCCTCTCCGTGCGCGACAACCCCGCCGACCCACGCCGCCACGTGCAGCGCGCCGTGAGCGTGGCGCTCTTCTCCCCCATGCCCGGCAAGCGCGAGCCGAGGAGCATCCTCGCGGAATCGCTCGACGGGGTGGACCGCGCTCTCCTCTACCCCGCCGTGCGGAGCATCCTCGAGAACGAGGACGGCGCGACCCGCGGCCTCCTGGGTCGCCTGTACGGAAAGCTCGACGACCGCGACATCGCGCCTCTCCTGCCCGCCATCGTCAAAGCCATCCGGGAGCCGTCGCCGAGCGGCGAAATGTTCGCCGACGGCATCCGACTCGCCGGTCTCGATCTTCTCTCGCGTCTACGCATTCGCGACGGGATGGCCCTGGGCGTGGACCTGATGGAGCCGAACCGCTGGGGCCAGAGCGAGCGCATCCCCCGGTGCTGCGACCTGCTCGCCCGCTACGGCGCCCACGCGAAGCCGCTCATCCCCAAGCTCAAAGAGGTCCTCGACGCCGTTGTCGCCCGCAACCGGCGCGAGGCCGACAAGGACCCCGCCATCCTGGCTCTCGACAGGGCCATCGCCAGGATCGAGGCCGACCAGAAGCCGCAGTCCCTCCTCGACCTCAAAGACTTTCGCCCCTCTTCGCCACCGGCCAAGTAGCCACGCTCCACACTTCCCGAGAGAAGCCGCCCCGGCCATTGACACGCCACGCGGAGTGTGCTAGCATCACCCGACAGCGGACGGCGTGCGGGAGCGCCGCTCGGCACGAGAGAGGGGGTTCACTCACGACATAGCCGCGACCTGGACTTGCGTCGGCCTTTCGCCGCGCCGCGGCGCCCGGTGGTCCGACGCCAGTGGCTTTGATCGCTCTGCTCTGAAGGAAAGGGGGCCGTTATGGGCATTCGTAGACCCTTGCGCCCGCTGGCCGGGCGGATGGCGCTGGGCGCGGCACTGCTCGCCGCAGCCTGCCTGAGCGCGCCGGCCGCAGAGGCGGCGGCCAGGCCGGGCATCCCCCTGGGAGACCACGGCGCCGCCAAGATGGAGTTCCAACTCCAAGAGCTGGCCAAGCTTCTGCCGGAGGCCGATGTCACGCACGCGCCTGCCGGGCTCGACCCTGTGATCTGGGAGGCCTTCGTGCCGAAGGACAACGAGATGAGCGCCCGGCGCGTGGCGCTGGGCCGCAAGCTCTACTTCGACACGCGCCTCTCCAAGGATGGAACAGTCGCGTGTGCCACCTGCCACGACGTCACGCGCGGGTTCACCGACCAGCTCAAGGTCTCCGAGGGCATCGGCAACCAGCTCGGGCAACGCAACGCCCCCACAGTGCTCAACACCGCGCTGCTCCAGGTGGCGTTCCTCGACGGCCGCTCCCCCACCCTCGACCACCAGGCCACCCAGCCCATCCTCAACCCTGTCGAGATGGGCATGCCCGATGCCGCCGCCGCCGTCAAGGCCATCAGCGGCGACCCCGAGTACCAGCAGGCATTCAAGGAAGCCTATGGCCGCGACGTGAACTTCGAGGACCTCGGCCGGGCCATTGCCGCCTTTGAGCGGACCCTGGTCTTCCTGGACTCCCCCTTCCGCCGGTTCCTCGAGGGCGACCCGAACGCCATTTCGGCTGACGCACGCGCCGGCTGGGACCTCTTCAACGGCAAGGCCCGCTGCGTCACCTGCCACCACATGAGCCCAGGCAACCCCCTGGGCACCGACAACCGCTTCCACAACATCGGCGTCTCCGCGCGGCACCAGGACTTCGAGTCGCTGGCCACCCAGGCGCTCAAGCTCCTCAAGGCCGACCCGTCGGAGAAGAGGCTCGACGAGTTGGCCCTCAGCACGCCGATGAGCGAACTCGGCCGGTTCATGGTCACCAAGAACCGGGCCGACATCGGGGCCTTCCGCACCTCCATCCTGCTCAATGTCGCCATCACCCCGCCCTACATGCACGACGGCTCGCTGCCCACGCTGTGGGACGTGATGGACCACTACAACAAGGGGGGCGAGGCGAACCTGTTCCTCGACGGCGGCATGGAGCCTCTCGCCCTCACCGAGGCCGAGATCGATCAACTCGTGGCGTTCATGTTCAGCCTCACCGACAGCCGGTTGGCGGCCGAGAACGAGCGCCAACTCATCGCCCAGCGCAACGCGGCGGCCCGAGTGCGCGCCTTCCGCGACGACAAGATTGCGCGGCGAAAGAAGCTGGCCTTCGAGGACCGGATCAAGGACGCCACGCGCCGCCCGAAGTGAGGAGAAAGCCACCATGAGACACAAGCACCCAAGCGTCGAGACTCAATACATGGAGGCGCGCCAGGGGTTCTATGCCTCGCTGAGGAACCTGGACCGCCGCTCGTTCCTCAGGGTCTCGGCGGCCTCCGCCGCGGCCGCCGCGGCGCACGGCCTCGTGCCGCCCGCCTCGTTTGCCCCGGTGAGCGTGGCCCACGGCGCCCCGGACGCCCAGGATGCCCCGGCCTTCCGCTTCGCCTACATCTCCGATTCCCACCTCTACGCGAAGGACCTCAACGACCGCTTCGCGCAGGCGCTGATGCGCGCCGTGGACGACGTGAACCACCTCGACCCCCAGCCCGACTTCGTCTTCTACGGCGGCGACCTGGCCCAGCTCGGCCAGGCGCACGAACTGGACCTGGGCGCGCAGATCCTCAAGAACCTCAAGGCGCCCCTGAAGGTCATGGTCGGCGAGCACGACTGGTATCTCGACATGGGGACCCGATGGCGCGAGCTCTTCGGCGAGCCCACCTACTCGTTCGACCACAAGGGCGTGCACTTCGTCGTCCTGATGAGCGTGGTCGAGGCAGATTTCTGGACCAAACGCGGCATGACCCCCATGGAGCGGATGACGACCGTGGCCGGCCTCGACAACGGGGTCCAGAGCCCCTTCACGGTCGGCCCCGAGCAGCGCGCCTGGCTCCAGAAGGACCTCGAGAAGCTCCCAAACAACGCCCCCCTCATCATCTTCTCCCACTCGCCTCTCTACAAGCTCTACAAGAACTGGAACTTCTGGACCGACGACGCCGACGAGGTGCAGGCGATCCTCAAGCGCTTCGACCGCGTGGTAGTCATCCACGGCCATACGCACCAGCTCCTCACCAACCGGATCGGCAACATCCACTTCCACGGCCTGCTCTCGACCGCCTGGCCGTGGCCCTATGCGCCGCAGGGCATGCCCGAGCTGACCATCCAGATGAGCCGGCCTGACCCCTTCAACCCCAACGATGGCTGCGGCGACGGCGAAGTGCTCGTCCACCCCGACGGGCTGGTGGACAAGGTGTACGCCCTCTGGAACCGCAACCCGATCACCGTCGCCAAGGGCTACACGGCAAGCTGGGGCAAGGAGTGCATTCCCCCGAAGCCGAACCGCCCCAGCTTCTGAGGCCGCCTGAGCACTGCCATTGGAGGAGACACCTATGTCCTTCGGACCGAAAGCGACCATCGCCATCGTTGCTTGCGCCATTGTGGTTGGCCTCATCCTCGGCTGCGCCGAGAGGCTCAGCCCCAGGCCCGCCACAGCTCCTGCCGCCCTCGTGGCCGACCACATGGCCCAATGGAAGCAGCGGAACCCTGACCGTGCCAACCGCTGGGTTGAAGAGGAGAAGGAGCGCCACAAAATCGTGCCGCCGGCCGACAACTCGCACCTGCTCAAGGGCGAGCAGGGCAAGGGCCACCCCTACGGCAACTACACGGAACGCGACCTGCTCCTCTGGAACCGCGAGCTCGAGAAGCGGGTGGTGAACGGCTCGCGCATCTTCCACAGCGCCGACCTGCTGGGCGGCACCGTGGGGGTCTCATGCGACATGTGCCACCCCGATGCATCAAACACCCATCCCGAGACGTACCCCAAGTTCCAGCCCCAGATGGGCCGCGTAGCCCTGCTGCGCGACATGATCAACTGGTGCATCCAGCACCCCGTGCGCGGCAAGGCCCTCGCCCCCGACAGCCCCGAGATGCGCGACCTCGAGGCCTACATCCTCGCGCAGCGCAAAGGCGTTGCTCTCGAGTACGGCAAGCACTGAGCGGCACCAGGCCGGCCCCCACGCCTCCCGTTGCACCAGAGCCAGGAGCGGCTCTCCGGGGTGCGGTACTGGCTGGCTTCGGTGGCGTGCCCGAGGCGCATCCGCTCGTCGCCGCCCGGCTCGGCGATGGTGCGGGCGACCATGAGGATGCGGGTGTACCTGTGCGCGGGAGGCGAACCCAAGCCCTTGAACATCCGCCTCGCCCCACCCTGGCCAAGGCCTTCGGGCCCCCGACTTGCCAGCCGGCCCGCGTGCCTTGACACGGCGTCCGATGCTCCTGTATCATCCCCCTCACACACTGGGCGAGGACTGAGCATGCTTGCCAAGGTCGCCTCCATGGGCGTGCTGGGCATAGAGGCCTATCCCATCGAGGTCGAGTGCA
>Ga0209381_1000732_pt1 | contig 70230 bp, 62 predicted proteins | sample DewCreD2012metaG_FD_184111 | JGI IMG/M metagenome (GOLD analysis project Ga0209381, IMG submission 184111) | Hot spring sediment bacterial and archeal communities from British Columbia, Canada, to study Microbial Dark Matter (Phase II) - Dewar... ... | reverse complement strand
GGGCCCATCTGGGAGCTAAGGGGTAATAAAGGCGGCCCTCTGACCTGGCCAGCAGCCCCTAGGAAACCAAATTCACCCCCAAACCCCCTCACACCCCTCCCTCTGCAAGGTAGGCGGTGGATTTGGGTTGGGGGGCCCCCCCGCAAGTGGGCTTGAGGCTTGCCAGGAAACAAGGCCTGTGGTATTACCAGGCCGCATGGAAACATCCCGTCTTGGAGGAGGTGTGTGGAGTGGAACCCAGGACTGTACCTGAGTTGTTTCTTGCGGCTGTTGAGAAATGGGGAAATCGAGCGGCCTTGCGCCAGAAGGAGTTTGGCCTTTGGAAGGACATCTCTTGGAATCAATATGCCGAGCGGGTTCGCCAGGTGGCCTACGGATTGGCCGCCTTAGGGTTCCAAAAGGGCGATTGTGCGGCCGTGATAGGTGAGAACTGTCCTGAGTGGGTTTTTTCAGACCTGGGCATCATGTGTGCGGGCGGGGTGACGGTGGGAATTTACACAACCAATGCGGCAGCCCAATGCGAGTACATAGTGCAGAATTGTGAGGCTCGATTCTATTTTGCCGAGAATGAGGAGCAACTGGACAAGGTTCTCTCCTTCAGAGAAAGGACCCCTTTTCTTAGGAAGATCATTGTTTGGGACATGGAAGGGCTCCACAACTTCCAGGACCCCATGGTCATGAGTTTCCAGGAGCTTCTGGACCTGGGAAAAGAGGAGGAGACAAGGAATCCCGCGCTCTTTATGAATCGGGTTCGTTCTGTAGAGCCCGAGGATCTGGCCGTCCTGATTTACACCTCGGGCACTACCGGACCCCCCAAAGGGGCCATGTTGACGCACAAGAATCTGGTTTGGATGAGCCAGGCCATGCCGGCCGCCAACCCGATTTCCGAAAAGGACGAGTTTCTTTCCTTTTTACCCCTGTGCCACATCTTCGAGCAGCTTTTCACCGTATTGGGAAACATAAGATTCGGGGCTGTGGTGAACTTCATCGAGAACACCGACACAGTCACCGACAACATGAGAGAGGTTTCCCCAACGGTAGCCTACGCTGTTCCCAGAATTTGGGAGAAATACTACTCAACGGTCATGATCCGTATGTCCGATGCCACCTGGTTCAAGAAACAGGCTTTCAAGGCGGCCATGGGTGTGGGTCTCAAGCATGCCCGTTTGAAACTCTCTTACAAAAAGATCCCTTGGTCGATCAAGGTGGCTTACAGGCTGGCTTATTTGGCTGTCTTCAGAAAACTGAAAGAGAGACTGGGCTTTGACCGGGTACGGGTGGCCTTTAGCGGTGCAGCCCCCATCTCGCCAGACATACTGGTCTTCTTTCATGCCTTGGGAGTGCCCCTCAGGGAGGGATACGGGCAGACCGAGGGCACAGGAGTGACTACCGTGGCCCACGGAGATAAAATCAAATTGGGAACAGTGGGGCAGCCGCTTCCAGGCTGTGAGGTGCGATTGGCCCCTGACGGGGAGATCCTGGTGAAAAGCCCAGGGGTATTCAAGGGCTATTACAAGAACCCGGAGGCCACCCAAGAGACCCTTCGGGAAGGTTGGCTCCACTCGGGAGATGTGGGGGAAATTGATGAGAACGGATTTCTCAAAATCACGGACAGGAAGAAGGACCTGATCATAACCGCAGGTGGGAAAAATATAGCCCCGCAATACATAGAGAACCAGCTCAAGTTCAGCCCTTACATAAACGATGCGGTGGTAATAGGAGATCGTAGGAAATTTTTGACATGCCTGGTTGTTATAGACGAGGAAAACGTCGTAAAGTACGCGCAAGACCACAAGATACCTTTCACAACCTACGAAAGCCTGACTCGCAACGAGGAGATAATCAGGCTCATACAAGGGGAAGTTGACAAGGTCAACAGTGGGCTTTCCAGGGTGGAGCAGATCAAGAAGTTTACCATTCTACCCAAGAAGCTCTATGAGGAAGATGGTGAAGTCACCCCTACCATGAAAGTAAAGCGCCGTTACATAAATGAAGCTTTCAAGGATTTGATTGAAGCTATGTACAGGGGGGGCTGAGGCGGATCATCTCCACCTTTTCTTCCTCTTCCATCGTTGATAACCTTTGGCCGACTGCTCTGAGCGGATGCCCAGGTAAAATTCCCTCACGTCCTGGTCCTGCATCAGAACATCTGGAGTGTTGGCCAAGACGATTCGGCCGTTTTCCAGCACAAAACCAAAGTGCGCTATGCGCAAAGCCATGCGGGCGTTTTGTTCCACCAACAGGATGGTTATGCCTTCCTGGTTCAATTCCTGGATTATGCGAAAAATCTCCCTCACCAGGATAGGGGATAATCCTAAGGAAGGCTCATCCAGCATGAGAAGTTTGGGCCTTGCCATTAGGGCGCGGCCTATGGCCAGCATCTGTTGCTCCCCTCCGCTTAGGGTGCCTGCCCATTGGTTTTTCCTGGAAGCCAAGATCGGGAAATGTCTTAGGACCCTTTGATAATCCTCCTTTATCTGAGCCCTGTCCGTGCGACTGAAAGCTCCCATGCGCAGGTTTTCGTCCACAGTTAGTTCCGGGAAAACTTCCCGTCCCTCAGGAACATAAGAGATGCCCATGCGCACTATCTGCTCTGCATCCCTTCCGTCTATGCGCTTGCCAGCAAACTCGATGGTGCCCTTGTCTGGCTGGTCTTCCAAAAGCCCCATGATGGTCTTAAGAATGGTTGTTTTTCCGGCACCGTTGGGACCCAGGATGGCGGCTATCTGGGCCTCCTGAACCTCCATGGAGACTCCCCTGATGGCCAGGATGGGCCCGTAATAGGTCTCAATGTTTTTAACCTTCAGCATGAACCTCTTCCTCTCCCAAATAGGCCTTCAACACCTCCGGATGCTGCTGAATCTCCTCAGGACTCCCCTCTGCGATCACCCTGCCGTAGTTCAGGGCCAGGATCCTGTCCGAGATGTCCATGATGAGGTTCATGTCGTGTTCCACAAGCAATATTGTTACCCCGTATAAATCCCTCACATCCCTGATCCAGAACATGAGGTCCCCTTTTTCTTCCACGTTCATCCCGGCTGAAGGCTCATCCAAGAGCAGTAACTTGGGCTCCATGGCCAAAGCCCTGGCAAGTTCCACACGCTTCTGAATTCCGTAAGGCAGGCTGGCCACAGGCCTGTTCCGGGCGGACTGCAACTCTAGGAAATCTATCACCTTCTCCACATATGCCCTATGAGAGACTTCCTCCCGAGCAGCCCGTGATCCCCTCCAGAGCATGGCAGCTCCCGCCCAAACCCCGGTTCTCATGTGCACGTGACGGCCCAGCATGAGATTGTCCAGGGTGGACATGTGGGAGAAAAGCTCTATGTTCTGGAAGGTGCGGGCCACTCCCAGCTTGGCTATCAGGTGGGGCTTAAGACGTGTGATATCCTTTCCTGCCAGGGTTATTCTTCCTGAATCAGGCCTGTAAAGCCCACTGATGCAATTAAAAATGGTTGTCTTGCCGGCCCCGTTGGGTCCTATGATGGAGTATATGGAGCCCTCCTCCACCGAGAAGCTCACACGATCCAAGGCTCTCACCCCACCAAAAGAGAGAGCCAGCTTTTCAACTTCCAGATAGGCCATGACACGACCGCCGTTAAGTTGAGGAGGGCTGGGGGCCCTCCTCCAGTGGTTTTCACTTACTTGGTGATGGTTATCCAGTCAGTTAGCAGCTCCAAGTTGCCGTCGTCTTTTACTTTCGCGATCTTCACACTCTTTGCCCCAAGGTGGTCAGTCGGGGTATAGGTCAGGGGAGGGCCGATGCCTTTCCAGTCCTTGAGCGTCTCCAGAGCCCCGATGAGACCCTCTGGGGTGAGGTTTTTCCCGGCCCGCTTGAGGCCCTCCACCAAAGGCTCTGCCCAGATGATTCCGGCATAGTAAAAGGTGCCCCAACGCTCTTTGGGAGCATATTTCTGCCAGGCCTGCCTGTATTTGACCATTAGAGGATGATCTGAGTCAGGAAGCTCCCCAAAGCTAGCAACTATAACCCCTTTCCAGAGGCCTTTTGTAACCTCGTACATGAGGGGAGCATCTGAGAGGGTACTGCTGGAGATCCATTGGGGAGCAAAACCTATCTTGGCCGCTTCCCCCAGGATAATGGCAGCGTGTTTGGGGAGCAGATACATGATTACCGCGTCCGCCCCAGACTCTTTTAGCTTGAGAGCGTGGGAGCTCAGATCCGTATCAGGCACCTCCACCGATACCCTGGCGGCCAGCTCCATGCCTTTCTCTTTCATGTATTTTTCCACACCCTCCAGGCCGTCCTTCCCATAGTCATCGTTCTGATAAAAAACAGCGATCTTTTTCTTGCCCATCTTTTCCACGGCATACTGCGTGAGCAGGTAAGCCTCGTCCACGTACAGAGGATACACCGCAAAGATATACTTCTGGAAAGGCCTAGACCAGTGTTTGTTCCCGGTGGAAGGGCCAACCCAAACCACCTTGTTTTCGCTCAGGTCGTCCCTGACAGCCATTCCGGGAGCGGTTCCCACGCCGCCCACCACGGCGAACACCCCTATCTGATTTATGAATTCCTTTCCTATGGCCTTGGTCTTGGCTGGATTGTACGCATCATCCCGAAGGTAGTACTCTATCTTCCTGCCGTGTATCCCCCCCTCGTCATTGATGAGTTTGAAGTAAAGGTCAGTCCCCCTGGCCACAGCCCCCCAGGCTGCCGCAGGACCTGTTTGGGGACCCCACTGCCCTATTTTGATGGCCTTGTCTGTAACTCCCCTAACTTTGTCAGCTGCCCCAGCCCAGGCGGCCATCAGGCAAAAACCCACCACAACCACGCAAGCCATTCCCATTGATCTCTTCATGCCGGTGCCCCTCCCTTCGACTTTGGGTCCAGAAACCGATGAACCGAATCACCCCTCAGTTGGCTTCTCCACTCGACCCGGTCTCCCACCTCCTTTCAGCCTTGAGAGCTTACACTTTCTTCACGTAGTGGCGGGCCAGAAGCCCGCTGGGCCTCACACACAGTACCAACACAATGATGGCGAAAGCCACCACAGACTTGAACTCTAGCGACACATAGCCTCCGAAGAGGTTTTCTATTATGCCCACCATCTCAGCCCCCAGAACTGCACCCGGCAGACTGGTCATGCCCCCCATTACAGCCCCGGCAAAGGCCTTCATCATGGGATCCATCATCATATTCACATCCAAGGGGTAGGTGGAAGCTATCAAAATGCCGGCTATTGTGCCAATGAGGGAACTTAGGGCCCAGGTGAAAGAGAGAATCCTCTTGGTTCTGATGCCCATGATCCTGGCAGCCATCTGATTTTGCTGGGTGGCTTTCATGGCCACTCCCAACTTGGTGTACTTGAAGAACAGGAAAAGCAGCCCCATGATGCCCAAGGCTATAGAGAAAATCCATACGCTTATCTTGCTTACGGCCACCTCACCAAAGTGATATACTTCTATGTTCGAGATGGGAAACGGAAGAGCCCTCTGATCAGGCCCCCACTTCCAGCCGGCCAGCCCGTAAAGTATCATTTCAAAACCCAAAGTTATCACGATTAGTCCCAGTACAGTGGGATCCTTGGCAGGTCTCAAAAACAAGAACTCCACCGCTATCCCCAGCGCCATTGCAAAGACAAGTGTAGCAGCCACTGCCCAACCGAAAGGCGCCCCTTGTTCGGTGAGAAGGTTAAAGGCCACGAAGGTGGAAAGCATGGCCATTTCCCCCTGCGCGAAGTTCAACACCTCAGAGGTCTTGTAGATGATGACCATGGCCAAGGCTATGAGAGCATAGCAGGCCCCTATGGCCAGTCCGCCCACTATCAACTGGGACAGCATCTTCGCCCGCCTCCGCAATCCTCTGACCAGCCTGACTGCTTAAAACGGCCAGGTACGCCAGTAACGTTTTGTCCTTATCCAAAACCCGTAGAGCCCCAGGGGCTCGAACATCACTATGAGCACCATGATCAGGCCGATTATTATGTTTTGTAGATTGGCCATCCCGCCTACGTTGAACCAGCGCTCTGAAATATCAACTATCCAAGGCCCCACCAGCCACATGTCCTGAACTGAAGACAACCTTATCTGCAGGTAAGTGAGAAGTATGGCCCCGGCAATTGACCCAGGAATGGATCCCAACCCGCCCACCACCACCATGCCCAGAAACACTATGGAGAGCATCAGGTTGAAGTTCTCCGGGGAAATGAACCCAAGCACAAAGGCCATGAGCCCTCCTGCAATACCTGTGTAAAAAGCACTTATGGCAAAGGCAAGGGTCTTGTAATAGGTAAGATTCACGCCCATTGTCTGGGCGGCTATGTCACTGTCACGAATGGCAATGAGTGCCCTTCCCACCCGCGTGTTGACCAGGTTGCGAGCTCCCACGGTCATGATCACGGTTACAGCCATGATCAAGTAGTAGATCTGCGTGTCAGAGCCCAGCTCCAAGCCTAGAAGCTTGAGCTTTGGGATGTCCAGCCCCATGCGCCCCCCCAGGAAGGACCAGTGTCCCACAAACTGAGTCACGGCCATTCCAAAGCCCATGGTGGCTATGGTCAGGTAGGGGCCCTCCAGCCTGAGTGCCGGAAGCCCCACCAGGAAGCCGAACCCCGCCGAGAGGAACCCCCCTGCAGGCAGAGCCACCAGAAAAGGTAAACCGTACACCTTGTAAAGCATGGCACAGCCATACGCCCCGATGGCGAAAAAACCTGCATGCCCCAGGGAAATCTGACCCGTGTAACCTATGAGGATGTTCAAGCCCAAGGCCACTATGGCGTGGATGGCCATCAGATTGAAAAGGTAAGCGTAATAATGCCCCCCCAACATGGGGAACAAACCCAAGGCGAGCAAAAACAAGATCGTCCAAAAAACTTGGACTTTGCTGTCGAAAAGTCGGATGTCCTCGTAGTAGTCCCTCTTCATGTCCATGGCCTGAGGTTCCCCCTCTCAATGCCCGGCCTTTAGAGAAAACGGCAAGAACATGTATCAAAATAGACCCTTCTCTGTCAAGCAACAGGTAACCTGCATTATTCGTGGTGAGTGGCTAATGGGAGTTATCTTCTTGATATACCAGGATAAAATGGTCAATGCTAAAAAACACCCTGATTCCTTATTCCAAATTTGGCCATGGATGAAATCGGAATAAGCTAACCGGGGCTTTGGGGGCATAGCCACCAAAGTCAAGAGCCTTGCAGAATACTCCGGGATAAGCCTTCCCCGGATTACGCGCCAAAATCCCTTACATTTGGAGCCTCACCCCCAAAGCCCCGTGTATATTTGGTTATCCTAAAGTTCAAACCCAGGCCCAAGCAGAAAAAGAAAGCTGGTTTTTTCGAAATGAATAACTTTAACCCAAATCTAGTCTTGTTAGCCCCTGTTGTGAGCTTATTCTGAACAATGCGGGCTTAGGGGCACAACCTCCATCAACTCCTCTCTAGAGACGGCTCCCGCTCTTAAGATCTTGAAAGGACTTACCGTACAGTCCAGAACAGTGGAAGCCAGGCCTCCAGAGAGTTTCCCCCCATCTAAGACTCCATCCACGCTTCTCAAGATGAGCTCTGGTATGTCTTCCAGCAAAGCGGCAGGAGGTTTTCCCGAGAGGTTTGCGCTGGTGCCCACCACCGGGGCCCCCACTCTTCTTACCAGGGCTTGGGCCAAAACGTGAGGACTCCAGCGTACCCCTACCCCTTTTCCATGGCCTGTCAAGGCTTCGGGAATACCTTGTTTAGCAGGAAGCACAAGGGTCAAAGGACCAGGCCAGAACCTCTTTATAAGCTTCTCCGCCTCCGCCGGAATCTGCTCCACAAGATCCGCCAATTTGCCCGGCCCGTCCACGATGCATAGCAAAGGAACCCCATGAGCTCTTGCCTTGATTCGGTATATGCGGCCCAGGGCCGAGCTGCACATGTAATGGGCACCCAGGGCATAGAAGGTTTCGGTGGGAAACACCACCACCCCCCCCTGGAGAATGCTCTCGGCGACTCTCGTCACACTCTCCATGAAGTCTTCTGGACTCACTCCGAAGCCTCCAGCCGGGCCGCCTTCTCTTCTATGGACCGCACGGCATCCTGCCTCATTTGTCTAAGCCTCTCTTGAATCCCGTAGTCCTCCAATCCCAGGATCTGGGCAGCCAGTATTCCTGCATTTCTGGCCCCGGCCTTCCCGACAGAGACCGTTGCCACTGGCACTCCAGGGGGCATTTGCACAGTGGAGAGCAAAGAATCAATTCCTTTTAGGGGAGAGGAGTCTATGGGGACACCTATTACGGGCAGAATGGTATGGGCCGCCAAAACGCCCGCCAGGTGGGCTGCGGCACCCGCCCCTGCTATGATGACTTTAATTCCCTGCTGTTGAGCCTGCTCTGCCAATCCAATGGCCCGAGCCGGGCTTCTATGAGCCGAAGCCACGGTCATTTTGCATGGTATGCCCAAGTTGGAAAGGGCCCTGCGAGCCTCCTCCATGACCGGCAGATCTGAGTCACTTCCCATCACAATGAGCACAACAGGTTTGTTCATCCCTTCACCTCCTGAGAGCCTTTTGCCCTATGTCTTTTCTGTAATGAACCCCTTCCCAGCTGATCTTCCCCACTGCTTTGTAGGCCCTTTCTATGGCCTCGGCCACCTGCTGGCCTCGAGCCGTCACCCCCAAGACCCTTCCTCCGTCGGTCAAAAACCGACCATTCTCCCACTTCGTGCCAGCATGGAAGACCACCACCCCTTCCATGGACTCTGCCTCATTCAACCCGGAAATAATCTTGCCCTTCTGGTATGGGCCTGGATACCCGCCCGAGGCCATGACCACACAAACTGCAGCCCCATCTTCCCAAACCGGATTAATCTTAGCCAAGCCTCCCTCCAAGGCCGCGAGGAGAAGAGGGACAAGATCGCTTTTTAAGCGAACCAGAAGGGGCTGAGCCTCAGGGTCACCCAGCCTAACGTTGAATTCCAAGACCTTTGGCTCCCCTCTTGAGATCATCAGCCCCGCATAGAGTATCCCCCTGTAAGGCCTCCCTTCCTGGGCCATGGCCCTTACAGTGGGCAACATGATGTCTTCCATCAGGCGTTTGGCCAGGGAATCGGTTATCACAGGGGCCGGGCTGTACGCTCCCATACCCCCGGTGTTGGCTCCCTTGTCATTGTCATAAACAGCTTTGTGATCCTGGGCTGCAGGAAAAGGAACCACTGTTTCCCCATCCGTGATGGCAAGGAATGAGGCTTCTTCCCCCTCAATACAATCCTCTATCACTATCTTCTCGCCGGCTTGGCCGAAGCTCTTTTTGACCATGATCTCCTCTATGGCCCTGTGCGCCTCTTCCAAGGTGCGGCACACAAAAACCCCCTTCCCTGCGGCAAGCCCGTCGGCCTTAAGCACCAGCGGGACCCCTTTGCTCTTGACATAATTGCGGGCCTCCTCAGGTTCCCCGAAGATCTCGAACTGGGCTGTAGGGATCCCGTATCGCTTCATGAGCTGTTTGGCAAAGGACTTACTCCCCTCAAGGACTGCAGCCTTGCTGCTCACCCCAAAGATGGGAAGTCCATCTTTCTGAAAACGCTCGGTGATTCCCTTTACAAGGGGCTCTTCTGGTCCCACCACGGTAAGGTCTATTCTTTCCCTCCGAGCAAATCCAACCAGCTCCTGCAAGTCCCCGGCCCCTATGGGCACGCATCGTGCGTGCCTGGCAATGCCGGCATTGCCGGGAGCGCAATATACCTCCTTAACCAAAGGGCTCTGCCTGATCTTCCAGACCAAGGCATGCTCCCGGCCACCCCCCCCCACCACAAGCACTCTCATCTGGATGACCTCCCATGCTTACCAATCCTTTGCTGCCCAAGCTCTTCTGACTCTGCCTGGCCGGATCACTCTCCAAAACCGGTTACCCCGGGGCTTAAGCCCCAACCCTCTGAAATGGAAAACAAGAACCTGTTAGAGCAAAGATCTCTTTTCCTCTTCATATCGTTTAGATAGCTTGCATTGTCCAAGACTCACCAACAACATGAGCTGGGATATCCTCAAGTGCCCCAGTCTTATCCGCGGCTCACAAAAGATTCTGGCTAGCTGGCTCCACAGGCTGATTTCCCAAGCCATCTGGCAATGAGCGCGTCATAGCGGCTTGTAAGCTCAAAGGCCTTCTGGGCCAGGGCCCTTGAGGTTGAGAGAGATATTTTCCCTCCGTGTTCCCTTATCTCTCCCAACAAGGGCTCGTAGTCTTGAGGATCAACCACTACCGCAACCCCTGTGTGGTTCTTGGCTGCAGCCCTGATGAGGCACGGACCCCCTATGTCTATATGTTCGATGGCTTCCTGCTCGCTGCAGCCAGGTTTTTCTATGGTGGCCTCAAAAGGATAAAGATTGACCACCACCATATCTATGGGCTTGATGTTGTGGGCCTTAAGCTGGGCCATATGTTCTGGAAGTTCCCTTCTGGCCAGGATCCCGCCGTGAATAAAGGGGTGAAGGGTCTTGACCCGGCCGTCCAGCATCTCGGGAAAACCTGTGAGTTCTGCCACCTCCTGCACCTTCAACGAGGCCTCCCGCAGAGTGCGGGCAGTCCCTCCGGTGGATATTATCTCCACGCCCATGGATGCAAGCCCACGGGCGAATTCCACAAGGCCCTTCTTGTCAGAAACACTCAGAAGGGCTCTTCGAACCTCTATCATTCTCTTCATTTCACTCTGCATCCTTCCACCCCCTTGCTGACTCAAGCTTTTACGCGGCCTCCCAACTACCTCTTGCAGCTTATTTTGTCTCCCAGCTGTACACCCCTTCCCATTCCCCTGAGGGGGGCTCTGCCGCAAGAGTCTTGCAACGTTGTAAGTAGAGCTTGGAAGGACCGTCCTGGGGAAGCACCTTAAGCACCTCTTGGAAGCACCCGGCGGCCTCCTCCCAACGCATTTCCCTGTAAAGCCTTAGTCCCCTATCGAAAAGCTCCAGCCAGTATGAATCACTGGATACTCCTTCAGAGGGGCTTAGGATCTCGTAAATACGCACAGGCTTGCTTTTGCCTTTCACCCGTACCAGATCCACTTCCCTGCAGAGAATCTTGTCTTTCAGGTAAGAAGCCGTGAACTCGCTTACCAGGATATGGGTTCCGTATTGCTTGTTAAGCCCCTCCAGGCGCGAGGCCAAATTAACATTGTCCCCCATTACCGTGTAATCGAACCTGCGCTCGGATCCCATGTTCCCAACCACCATCTCCCCGGTGTTGATCCCTATCCCGATGTCCAGCTCGGGAAGACCCCTGGGTCTCCACCTCTCTCGCAGTAGCTTTGGAGCCTCCATCATTTCCACAGCGCTCAGGCAGGCCCTCAAAGGATGGTCGGCCTGGGGCAAAGGAGCTCCGTAAATGGCCATTATGGCATCTCCTATGTACTTGTCCAAAGTGCCCTCGTGTCTAAAGATGACTTGGGTCATCTCGGTCAGGTACTCGTTGAGCAACAGGACCAGTTCCTCAGGTCTCAAGCCCTCGGAAATGGTGGTAAACCCCCTGATGTCGCTGAAAAGCACGGTGAGAACTTTTTGCTCACCTCCCAGCTTGAGCGCCTTGGGATCCTTGGTTATCTGTTGGACCACCGCAGGAGCCACGTACACCTGAAAGGCCCCTTTCAACCTTCTCTTCTCCTTTTCCTCCAGAACGTACTTGTGCACTGTTACCCCGAGGTAGCTCAAGGGCACAAGCAAGCTGGGGTAAATGGCATTGAGCCAGTAACCTTGATTTATGAGCACCTGAGCGTTCAGGTAAAGCTGCCCCCAAAAAACCACCAGCATTAGGAGGGCCCCAGTCATGGGTCTGAGCCTCGGGAAAAGAGTTCCCAAAAAGATTCCCAAAGAAAGCAGAACCAGAAGGTCCACAATGGAAACCCAGCCTGGCCTTTGTATGTAATCTCCCCTAAGTATGTTGTCCACAATAGTTGCATGCACCTCAACTCCGGGAAAGATGGGATCCAGTGGCGTCACCCTCAGGTCATAGATCCCTGTGGCCACCGCCCCCACAAGGACAATTTTTTCTCTTATTTGGTCCCTCTCAATACGCTCCTTTAGCACGTCCACTGCCGAGACATAGGGAAAGGTGCGGGCCCTGCCCCTGTAATTGATTATCAAAAATCCCTCTTCTGAGGTGGGGATCCAGCCTCCCTCCCATTGGATTCCAGCTATTCCGAAAGGCTCCAGATCCAAAATCAGCCAGGAAGGGTCCTTGCCCGAGAACCTTAGAGTTTGGATTGCAAGCGGGGCGACCATGTTTTCCCCTAAGGCCATTGCCATGGGGGCAGCCCTTACCACTCCATCAGGGTCAGGAACCATGTTAAAAAATCCTATGGCCTTGGCCGCCTGGATTACAGAAGGGATGTTCCCCTTGACTCCCTTGGGCTTGGGCACAGGGAAATCCGTGGGCAGTGAACCATGGCTTCTGACTATCGGGTAATGCATTTTCCCAAGCCAGCCCTTTGTCCTCTCCAGTTTCTGTAAACTCCCCTCCTCTGATTCATCGGCTTTCATAAAAAGGAAATCACCCACTACCACCCGCCCTGACTCTTCTATGGCCTTTGCCAGCACTTGGTCCGGGTGAACGGTTTTCACCACCTGTTTCAAGAACTCGTTCATCCCGGGGTTTTCTCTCGCCAATCTGCTCAACTCCAACCTAAGCTCCTTTAGCAAGGCCGGAGAACTGGATATTTGTTCCTCCTCATAAAGTGCATCCAGTACTCCCGAGCGCCTTTCCGGCTCCGGCCAGGCTATATCCAGGCCTATGACCTTGGCCCCTAGCCTGCTGAGGGCTTCTATGAGTTCCCCCATGACGATCCTGGACCAAGGCCATTGGCCCATCTCCTGCAGACTCTTCTCATCTATGGCCACTACCACCACCTCACCTGTGGTGGGAAGCTCTCCTCTCCACCTCAGCCTCTGGTCAAAGGCTTTGAGCTCGAAGAGCTCCAGGATCAGAGGTCTGCTCAGGTAAAGACCCATGAGAAAAAGGGTAATCAATAAGCTCACTCTGAACCCTGTAAAGCGAAAAAGTTTTTTCGACTGGGGAAATCCCATCACTGTGTACCTACCCGGCGTACGGGCAAAACATTCGCAAGGCTGCTCCAAAGATGGGGCAAAGTACAGCGCAGAGCAGCCCCAAAGTCAACCAAAAGGGGAATTGCCCATGCAGGCCCCCTTTGATAGCATCATCGGGAAAGTCGAGACTCCAGGGGAAAAACCCTCTCTAATCCGGATCAAGGGCCTGGCGAGGTATGTGTTTCCAACTCTTCAATGTGGCTGAGGTGGCTTTGGATCTGCCCATACAAGGCACCCTCACTTACAAACTTCCCGGGTGGATGCTGGAGCGCGTGAAGCCGGGGTGCGTGGTCCGGGTGCCTTTGAGGAAGAAGCAGGCTTTGGGTGTGGTCCTGCAAGTTTACCAGGTCCGGCAGGAGCTTCAGGAGCTCAAAGAAGTGTTGGAACTCCTGGATGAAGAGCCCCTCTTCAGTGATGTGGAGCTTAGATGGTATAGCTGGGCCGCCAGATATTACATGCACCCTCTGGGAAGGGTTTTGAGCACTGCCTTGAGGCCTATGCTGCCTTTCCTGGCAAGGGCTAGGACTGGCAAAGAAGGGGATTGCCTTACCGGGGAGGAGCCTTGTTTCGCACCTCCCTTTGCCTTGACATCCCATCAGTCGAAGGCCCTGGAGCAGATCGTACCTGCGGTTTGCCAAGACCGATTTGAGGCCTTCCTGCTTTGGGGGGTCACCGGGAGCGGGAAGACGGAAGTGTACCTCAGGGCTGCTCAGGCGGCCATGGAATGCGGAAAACAAGCTCTGGTTTTGGTTCCGGAGATCTCTTTGACTCACCAGCTTGTGCGGGAATTCAAATCCCGTTTCGGGGAGTGTGTTGCAGTTCTTCACAGCAGGCTCTCCAAAGGTGGAAGGGCAGCCGTTTGGGAAGGGGTGCGCCAAGGCGGTTTCCCTCTTGTTTTGGGAGCCCGTTCCGCTGTTTTTGCCCCTTGCCGCAAGCTTGGGCTCATCATAGTGGACGAAGAGCATGACTCTGCTTACAAACATGAGGAGGGGTTCAGATACAATGCCAGGGATCTGGCCTTGATGAGGGGGAAGCTCTCCCCGTGTCCAGTTCTTCTGGGCTCGGCCACCCCCTCCATGGAGACATATTGCAATGCCCGCCAAGGCAGGTTCCGCATGCTTCGTCTGCCTGAGAGGGTGGGGGGAGGCTCCCTGCCCAAGACTCAGATCGTGGACCTAAGAAGGAGCTTCAAGGCTGGAGGGAAAAGGTGCGTTATATCCCCTCCCTTGGAGGAGGCCATGAGGCAGACTCTGGAGAGGGGGGAGCAGGTGCTTCTTTTCCTGAACCGGAGAGGCTTTGCCACTTTCTTGCTTTGTCCGGATTGCGGCCATGTCTTCAAATGCAACAATTGCGAGGTGGTCCTGGTGCACCATCTCTCCGACGCAGCGCTTCGATGCCACTATTGCGGCTGGAGGATACGGGCTCTCCCTGTATGCCCTGGATGCAACGGCACAAACATCTCGGATCTGGGGGTGGGCACGGAAGCATTAGAACTAGAGGTCAAAGAAAGATTCCCCGAGGCCAGGGTGGTTAGGATGGACAGGGACACCACGGCTAGGAAACATGCCCAGCGGGAGATGCTGGCGAGTTGGAGAAAAGGGGAGGCGGATATCCTCATCGGGACCCAGATGGTAGCCAAGGGTCATCATGTCCCCAACGTGACCCTTGTGGGGGTGATACTAGCGGATACCAGTCTGAATCTACCCGATTTTAGGGCCTCGGAACGCACCTTTCAGCTTCTGCTTCAGGTGGCCGGCAGGGCCGGGCGGGGTGAGAGGTCTGGGAAAGTGATTCTGCAGACTTACAACCCTGAGCATCCGGCAGTGATCTTCTCAGCAGGAGAGGATTATGAATCATTCGCTTGGAGGGAGTTGGCCCTGAGAAGAGAGGCTGGATATCCCCCTTTCAAGCATCTGGCCTTGATACGCATCTCAGGACCTAGGGAGGAGACCACCTCTCAAGCTGCATCCATTCTCAAGCATACGGCCTCAACAGTTTGCCTCCAGCCAGGCCCAGTTCAGTGGATCGGGCCTTCTCCGGCCCCCATCTCAAGGATCAAGGGCAGATCCAGGTGGCAACTATTGCTCAAGTCCTCATCCAGAAAGGAGCTGCACAGAAGCACAGCCCTAATAATGGAAGAGGCCCGCAAGAAGCTGCCCCAGCGTGTGATCTTGTCAGTGGACATTGACCCCCAGTCCTTTCTCTGAGTATTCTCTTTCAAGCCTTTGAGGCCTGGAAGCCTTCCCTCGGGTCGGGTCATCCAAGCTCCAAGAGGTGATTCCTGAAAGTGTTGAGGGAAAAATGTCTTTGAGAGCCAGCCTGGGGCTTTGGATTGCCTGTTTTCTATGGGCCATTTCCTTTATAGCCACAAAAGTGGCCCTTGAAGGGGCACCACCCCTTTCCCTGGTGGCCTTGAGGCTTCTGATTTCAGCAGGTTGCTTTGCCCTTTGGTTTTGGAGCCGGGGCCGGGGAATTCCTTGGCCGGGGAGAGAAACCATGGGGAAGCTCTTTGTACTGAGCCTTCTGGGCACAGGACTGCACTATGGAATTCAGACCATCGGGCTCAGATACACTACAGCTTCCAATGCCTCCATATATGCGGTGACCGGCCCTGTTTCCATCACATTAATAGCCGCGCTTTGGCTGGGAGAAAGACTTACAGCTCGAAAGGCAATAGGCATCTCCATAGCTTTGGCCGGAGTGTTCTGGGTAATGGGATGGGAGTCCCTAAGGGAGTTCAATCTTGAGGGCCATCTCTTGGGGGATGTGCTGGTTTTTGGGAGCATAATGCTCTGGGCAGGATTCACGGTTTACGGGAAGAGCTTGATGGAAGAAAGAGGGGCCATGGAGGTCATCGGCCTCACAACCATCATCGGGGCAGTCTGGATGATTCCTGTGGCCTTCGTGGAGATGGTGGCTCTGGGGTTTTCCCCTCTAGGGATGTCTTGGGAAGCCTGGGCTGCTATAGGGTTTTTAGGTGTTACCTGCTCTTTCATGGCCACCCTTCTTTATTTCATGGCTCTACATGCCACCGAATCTCAGAAGGTTGCTGTTTACCTTTACACCATTCCTCCCATGACTTACTTGGCTGCTGCCCTGTATCTGGGCGAACATATAGGCCTGAACCTCATAGGGGGCTCCCTGCTCATATTAGCAGGGGTTTACCTGACTGAGAGGGGTTAGCCCGGCCTCCCCTTGCATCCTCAAAGGAGTGCCCAGGCCTGGAGCGGCTCACTATCTTTCATGGGCCCCTGCGGCCCATGGCAAGGCAGCCGCGGATATTTTAGACTTGGAGGCTTAACCCACATTATCCACTGATCGTGAATAATGCGGGCTAGGCTTCCATGGCGTTTCTCGTTACACTGGAGACCTGGATCTTCTGATAGCTCCAAGCTCTAGGGATACTGTCAGAATAATGGAAGCCTTGGGAGAGCCATAAAAACTTGAGGGATCCTGAGCCAGGGGAGCGCTCATGGCAAAAACACTCTTTCTTGTAGCCTTCGCCAGAGGGTTCTGGGCACCCATGGGAGGACTGGCTTTCCTCAGGAGAACCCCCACCCTGTGGAAATACGCCCTGATCCCCGCAGTGCTAAATGTGGCGCTGTTCGGGGGGCTCGGGACCCTGTTTGTAATTCTCTTCCCTCACATCATAGCCCAGCTTCTCCCCCAGGGAGATGCTTGGTACCTTTTCCTGCTCAGGGGGATCATGTGGGTGGTAGGCTCGGCTCTGATGCTCCTCTTTTTCCTGGTCAGCTTCACCGCAGTCGGTACCATCATTGCCAGCCCTTTTAACGAACTGCTTTCGCAAAGGGTGGAGCAGCTCAGGGGAGGTACCCGCGAAGAGAACTCCGAAGGGTTATGGTCCCAGGTAAGCAGGACCGCCCGTTCCGCTTTGGAGTCGGTGAAACACGTGGCCGTCTATCTGCTGGGCTCTCTCCTGATCCTGCTTGTGGGTCTGGTGCCGGCGGTGGGAGCCCCCATCTCCGCGATCCTGGGGACCATATGGACTTTGCTTTTCCTTGCCCTGGAATTTGGGGATTATTACCTGGCCCGCCACTGGGTAAGGTTCACGGACCGATGGTGCATTGTTTGGGCTCATAGGTGGGCCAGCATAGGCTTTGGTCTTGGCTGCTCCCTCTTGCTCCTCATTCCTTTCCTCAACCTGCTCCTGATGCCAGGGGCAGTCACCGGTGGGACCCTTCTCTGGCTGGAACTCAAACCCCATTTGGAGGCCGTGGCAGAAGGCAAAGGAGGAGAGAGGCGGCCTTCCCAAGAGATCGCAAAGGCCCCGCAGCAGGGTTTAACTGAGTCATGAACAGAGTTGGGCCACCGTGTCCCTGAGAAGCGGGCAAGGCCACTGTGGGTGTGCAAGGAGAAGTTCCTGGAGATGGGACAATGCCCCTGGAATCCACCTGAGGAAAAAGCTCTTACCGCGGGTCTTCCCCAGAAAGGCAAAAGCCCCCAGGATTTGCAGGTTCCGGTGAAGTGCCACCAAAGGGTAACCCTCCAGGAAGGCCTCCGGGGAAACAGGCGCATACTCCGAAAGCCCTACCAGGTATTCCCTTAGGATCGAGTCGCGCACATCTTGGGGCAGGCTGACGTAAGGATCCATCAGAAGGGAGGCCAAGTCGTACTGGAGGGGACCCAGCCGTGCCCCTTGGAAATCTATTATTCCAGCTCGGCCCTGCGGGCTTAACAGAATGTTCCTGGACTGGAAGTCGCGGTGCATCAAGAAAACAGGGGAAGCAAGCCGTGCGGTGGTACGGGCAAGGAGAAGGAACTCCTCCCAGAGGCGGCTCTTGACCCCTTTCCATGAAGCATAGCCTTGCAGAAAGGCTTCCAGAAAATAACCCGATTCCCTCTCAAGCATCAACCTCTCGTCATACCTTGAGCCCTGGTAGCACCAGCTCTCACTAAAGCCCTTTATCCCTTTGACTTGAAGTAACAGAAGGGCCTCCAAAACCGGCCTGTAAAGCTCCAAAATCCCCTGATGGGAACTCTCCTTGCAGACCGCTTCCTGAAGGCTCAACTCCCCCAAGTCTTCAAGCATTAGCCAACCCATGTCCCTTTGGTACTCGTAGAGCTTTGGGACAGGAACCCCGCAACTGCCCAGGTGACGGCCTATTTCCCAGTAAGCGTCATTTTCGGCCGAGTTGCCTGAATTCCACAGGGCAATGAAACTTCCAACCTTGAACTCCACTCGGAAAAAGCTCCTGTCAGAGCCGTCAGAGGCAAGCGGCCTAGTGTTCAGAGGGGGGACTCCCCAACGGGCCACGCATCGTTCATGGATCCATTCGAAAAACTCCACCGAGCCGGTCCCTCCCATCCAAAAGCGGCTTCAGCCCCAGCCCTTTGTTCACCAAATCAAATGGCCCACAGAATCCGGCCTGCAGGATTTTGTTTTGCCCAAAACCCCCTTTGCCTACCAGCAGCGCTCAGGGCCAGGGCTGAGTGAATTCAGGGCTTACGAGTCTTCTTAAGACTAAGGCTCCAGGCTGGATGCGGGCCTCCTCCCAAAGAATGGATTCCTGCACCTTGGCCCCTGAGCCGATCCAACAATTTCTGCCCACAACAGTGTAAGGTCCAAGGCAGGCTCCGGACTCTACTGTTACATGGGAATCCACAAACAGCGGAGCCACAAGCATCACATCAGGAGCCATTGCCGCATCAGAGGCTACCCAAAGGCCTGGTCCTATCTGCTCCCCTGGGATTCCTATGGAGCCCCTGCCTTCCAGTCCATCCAGATGGATTTCTCTGTACGCGGCCAAACTACCCAAGTCCTTCCAATACCCTCCTTGGCAATGCCCAACAATCCCTTTCCCGGTCTCCAAAAGCCTCAAGTAAAGCCTGTGAACCTCCCACGGCCTCTCAGGTGGAATCATGGAGAGTATTTCCGGCTCCATGATCTGGACTCCCAGGAAATCGCATCTCCTGGATTCATCCTGCAAGCGATCCTGGAACATGTCCAAGAAGCCCACTACTTCCCCTGCTTGGTTCAAAGTAATGGATTTCTCCGGGCTGAGCTCCTGATTTTCCTGCAGGAGCAATGTGACTGGTGCTCCCCTTGCTTGATGGGTGGTCAAGAGCTCCTGGAGGGGCAAGGGCCTAAAAGTGTCTGCGTTAACCACTAGGAAAGGTGCCTCCTTTAGTTGAGCCTCCAATTTCTTCATGGCCCCTGCTGTTCCCAAGAGGGTGGGCTCCAAGGAGTAACGGATGCGGACTCCCATACTAGAGCCGTCCTTGAGCCTTTGGACTATCTGGCGGGGCATGTGGTGCAGATTTACGAGAAAGTCCCTTATGCCCTGATCCCTTAACTGGAGAATATTGCGCTCTATTATGGGTACACCGAAAACAGGCAAGAGCGGTTTGGGAATGAAGTTGGTAATGGGCCTCAGCCTTGTGCCCAAACCTGCAGCCAAGACGAGCGCTTTCATGGGGATTCCTCCACGCAGCCCCCCCGCTTATATCCCAGAACAGGGGAAATGGCAATCCAGGAGAACTCCAGGCCCGGCTCACTTCTCAAAGCCCAGGAGACTGCGGGCAAAGTAAGCCATCAGCCCCGTGACCAACTTTCGGGCAGGGCCCACAAGACCATGGATCATCCAGCACATGCAGATTGATCAGGGCCTGGACCACAGGCTTGACAGGCAAGAGGCCTTGCAAGTAGATTCTTGACCAGCTAGCTGACAACTCAATGCTCGTGGCTGCGGATCTCCCTGAGGCTTTTTTCATCTGCTGGGGGCTGGGGTTCTTCCTGTTACGGCTTCTCGACTCTCTCTAGTGAAACACGTGCTTGCCCGACCCGACTCGCATGCCAAGACCGGGCGGGTCTCCAAGCTTCCCCTGGGTCTTTTGGACCTTCCCCTGGAGAGGGGGAAGGAATACGGTTTGAGGAGGGAGGTGGACCATGAAAAGAGCGAGAGGTTCTCAGGGCTTGATTCTGGCCACGGCTCTTCTGAGCTTCTTGGCCTTCTTCCCGTGTCCAGGCCTGGCTCAACAGGCCCAGCCCATAGTGCTGGGCGCTCCACTTGCCACGGCTTTTCTTTACGGATGGGATGCGGAGAGGGCAATAAGGCTGGCCGTGGAGGAGATAAACGCAGCCGGTGGGGTGAACCTGGGGGGGCAGAAAAGGCCTTTCCAGGTAGAGGTCATAGACACCCGTGACCTTGAGCCGGCAGTCCCGGTGAGCGAGGCGCTCCTGGCTGTGGAGAAGTTGATACTGGAGAAGAAGGCCGATTTCATCGTGGGAGGGCCGGTCAGGTCCGAGGCTGCCCTGGCCGCCATGGATCTCCTCTCCAAGCACAAGAAAATCTCCATCCTGAGCACCGGAGCCCTCACCCCCAAGTACCATGAGCGGGTTGCAGAAGAGTATGACAAGTTCAAGTACTGCTTCAGGATATCAGGGGAGTCTAAATGGCTGGTCAACGAGATCATAACCTGTCTCATGGACATAAAGACCAGGTTCAACCTGGAGAGAATGTTCATCATGGTCCAGGACGTGGCCCACGCCAGGGCCGGCGGGGACATCATCGAGAAGATATCAACCCAGAAAGGCTGGCAGGTCACGGGCAAAGAGGTCTACCCAACGGGCACTACTGACTACTCCATGGGGCTCCTGGCTGCCCGCAGGACCAAGGCCCAGGTGCTTCTGATCTGGATGGACATGCCAGAGACCTCCATTCTTCTCAAGCAGTGGTACGACATGAAGGTCCCGGCACTTCCCTTCGGTTCCATCATAGCGGCTGCCGAGCAGCCGGGCTTCTGGAAAGCCACAGAGGGCAAGGGGGAGTTCTGCCTGGCCAACGTTGTGAATGCAGGCAACGCACCCTCCCAGGCCACCCCATGGACCATGAAGTTCTACGAGGCTTATACCAAGCGCTGGGGGGTGGAACCCGAGGGGTATGGAACCTCAAGCAGCTACATGGTGCCATACGTGCTGAAGGACGCTTTGGAGAGGGCAGGCTCACTGGATCCGGACAAGGTGGTGGCCGCTTTGGAGAAGACGGACCTCATGGGAGTGTATGGACGGATAAAGTTCGACCCCAAGAGCCACCAGATAATCCCAAGCCTGGATCCCCAAGAGGGGGCCGTGGGGACCATATTCCAGTGGCAGGCCGGCAAGAGGGTGGTTGTCTTCCCCCAGAAGATAGCGGTGGGCCAGATCCAGCTCCCACCGTGGATGAAATAACTCAACTGAGCTGATCCGCTCTTGGCGGCCCTGGGACTCAACTCGGCCGGGGCGGGTAGTTGCGGGCAATAAGGGCCTCTATTAGGTGATCCCTCTGGGGGATGGGGGTCTTGGAGATCTTGGCATAGGGGTGGGGCCATGGACATCCTGGTGTACGGGGTAGTCAACAGCGTCTCCCTGGCCTTGATGGCCTTGGGGTTCACCCTGGTGTACGGGATAAGCCGGCTGCCTAATTTCGCCCACGGGGCCCTCTATATCCTGGCCGGGTACCTGGCCTGGGTTGGGATCAGATCCTTGAACATGGGCTACCTGCTCTCGGTGCTCGTTAGCTTAGGGGTGGTCATGGCCTTCGGAATGGCCATGTACAGGTTCTTCCTCATACGAATAAGGGGGATGCCCATCTCGGAAATCATAGCCTCTTACGCCATGGGGCTCTTCATCCTGGAGGGCCTCAGGTGGAAGGGGCTAAAGGGAATGACCTTTACCCTTCCTGTGATCTTTCCAGGTAGCGTGGATATCTTGGATGTGCCGGTGGATTACCAGAGACTCCTGGTGGTGGGCATAGGGGCTGCTGTGGTGCTGGGGCTCTGGGCCTTTACCAGGTTCACGAGGGTGGGCCTGGCCCTCAGGGGTATAGCCCAGGACGAGCAGGCGGCCATGATGCTTGGTATAGACTCTGATACCATGGCCACCATTGCCACTGGTCTGGGATCTGCTCTGGCCGCACTGGCGGCCATAGTCCTGCTGCCCTTGGGCAACATAGTAGTGGAGACAGGCTACCAGGTCTTGATCTTCGCCGTGGCGGTATGCATAGTGGGCGGGCTCGGAAGCTGGGGTGGGGCTATTTTGGCCTCCTTCCTCATAGGGTTTGCCCAGATCCTGACGGTGGCCTATGTGCAATCCCACTTCCAAGTGGTGGTGGCCCTCCTGGCCATCATAATCACCTTGATCCTCAGGCCCTCAGGGCTCTTTGGGAAACAGAAGCAGCTGGAGGAGAGGGTGTGAGCCATCACACGATGGAGTCGGAGGTACAGCGCCGGAAAGAAAGAATAGACAGAGGCATCAAGGTTAGAACCGAGTCCATCTATGCAGTGAGCTCCTGGGAAGAGGTGGCTTACCTCTTGGTGCCTCGTATGGTGCTGATTGTAGGGCTTCTTCTGCTTCCACTGGTGATCCAGAACCCTTATTGGCACAGGGTGATCACAGTAGTGGGAGTCTACGGCCTCTTGGCTGTAAGCTTCGATTTTCTGGCCCACTTTGTGGGCCTTGTCTCTTTAGGCGGAGCCCTGGCCATAGGAATAGGTGGATACGCATCGGCCCTGGCCAACAAGGTGCTGGGGCTTCCGCCCTTGGCCTCTATTCCCATTGCCGGCCTGACAGGCGGCCTCCTGTGCACGTTGTTGCTGCTTCCCTGTCTTCCCTTGAGGGGCATTTACTTTGCAATAGTAACCCTCATGTACCCCCTTGTGCTTTCAAGGCTTATCGAGGCACTGAATATCTTAGGGGGCACTGATGGAATCCCGGGGGTGGAGGGCTTTGGGAATGTCTGGGTGGAGTCTTACGGTATCCTGCTTCTGCTTTTGCTTTGGCTATTCGGCCTGAGAAGGTTGGCCAACGAGGACTTGGGCCTGATCTTGAGAGGGGTCAAGGACAACGATCAGGCTGTGAGGGCCTCCGGCATAAGCGTCACCAAGTACAAGGCTGTGGCAGTGTTTATAGCTTCCACCATGGGATGCCTGGGGGGGGCCTATCTGGTTCATCTATACATGTGGGCAGGCATCTCCCTTTTCGCAATGGATTTTTCGGTTTTGCCCATAGCAGCCTCGGTGATTGGGGGTGGGGGGACTCTTGTGGGACCTCTTTTGGGAAGTCTTATCCTGGTGCCGGTTTCGGAGTTGCTCAGAGAGTTCGGGACTCTCAGGATAGCTTTTTACGCACTGATTCTAATGGCCTTCATCGTGCTGCGAAGCGAAGGGCTGATGGTGTGGGCCCAAAGGAAGTACCACCAGTTTGAGCGTTGGGTCAAGATATGAATATCCAGCCCATCTTGAAGGTTGAAGGTTTGAGCAAGGCTTTCGGCGGGTTGCAAGCCATAGGGGATGTGAGTTTCTCTGTTTGGCCGGGGGAAATATTGGGAGTGATAGGACCCAATGGGTCAGGCAAGACAACACTTGTAAATCTTATCACCGGCTTCATTAGACCTGACCGGGGAAGCGTAAGGTTTAAGGAAAGAGAGATAGCAGGATGGCCTCCCCATAGAATAGCCGACCTAGGTTTGGTCAGAACCTTCCAAATAATGAGACCTTATTACTCCCTGGAGGCTTACCGGAATCTCATAGTCCCACTCAACTCCCCCCGGGCCCGCAGGATGGGGCTGGGTCGTTGGGGGGAGAGGGAGACAGTGGCTCTGGATATCTTGGAAGAGATAGGGTTTGAAAGAGACTCCTTCGTGCCCTATAAGAAGGCCTCTGCCCTGCCCACAGGCTATCTTAAGCGTTTGGAACTTGCCCGCTGTTTGGCCCTTCGGCCCGAGATAATAATAGCGGATGAGCTCTTTTCGGGCTTGAGTGCGAGCGAAATAGCCTCCCTGGTCCCCCTAATAGAAAAATTGCAGATGGCAGGCATGACCTTCATCATGGTGGAACACCGCTTGAGGGAGTTGTTCAGCCTGGCCCATCGTGTCCTGGCCCTTGACTTTGGAACCGTGATAAGCCAGGGCACATCCCAGGAGGTGATGGAAAACCCCAGGGTGCGTGAGGCATACCTGGGGCCGGGGGGAGGCGACTGAGCCATGTTGGAAGTAAGGGCTCTGATGGTCTTCTACGAGAACATGCTGGCCATAAACAACCTGGATCTGCAGGTATCATCCCAGCGTATAGTGGGAGTCTTCGGATCCAACAGCGCCGGGAAGTCCACCTTGATGTACACCATCTCGGGCATCATTCTGGACATGCGCAAGAAAGAGGAGATGGCAGGAGGAGAGAGGATCACTGTGGCGGGCCAGGTGCTATACCAGGGAGATTCCATAGGGAGTGTGCCTCCTGCCAAGAGGGCCCGCATGGGCATAGTCCTATGCCCCGAGCGCAGGAGAATCTTCCCTGAAAGCAGCGTCATGGAAAATCTAAGGATAGGAGGTTTTTTGGCAGAAAGAGAGCAGGCCAGAGAGACCATGGAGTTTGTCTTTACCCTTTTCCCCAAGCTTAGGGACATCCGCCGAAGGCCTGGGGGATTCCTGAGCGGGGGTGAGCAGCAAATGTTGGCCATCGGGAGAGCCCTTATGGCTCAGCCCAAACTACTTCTTCTGGACGAACCCCTCATGGGCTTAAGCCCCCTGATACAGTCCATGCTCATGGAATCTGTGGGGGAAATCCGAAAGGAAAGAAAGATCTCAATACTGATAACAGAACAATACGCCAGGCCTGTGCTGCCTGTGGTGGACGAAGGATATGTCCTGGAACACGGCTCGGTAGTGCTCGGGGGCACGCGTCAAGAGCTTCTGGATAATCCGGATGTGACCTCGGCTTATTTCGGCTTATGAGGAGGCATGACCCGGCAGGACAAGAAATATGGAAGCCCTAGCCCTGATTGTTCATGAGCAGGGCACAATGGGGGCTATGTTGAGGATGTGGTAAGGGTACTGGGGCTTGAGGGGGTGTGGGCCTCAAGGTGACCGGCTTTTAAGAATAATCCGGGTTAAAAAACATGTATCTTTTTTCGGGCTTTGAGCAACAGGCCAGCAAGGATCCACATAAGACGGCCTTGGTGTACCTGGGTGCCAGGATCAGTTACGGCCAACTGCTTCAATGGGTCCACAGGCTCACCAAGGCTCTTGACTGTTCGGGGGTAGGTTTCCAAGAGCGTGTGATGCTCTACACTCCCAATTGCCCGGCATGGGTGATAGCTTATTTGGCCCTTCAGCGCTTGGGGGCTGTACCGGTGCCGGTTTCCCCCATCTACACGACCCATGAGATCCGCTACATGGTACAGGATGCAAACATAGGAACCATCATCTGCACGGACACCAATTTTGGATATGTTCGGGAGCTGCTTGCCGAAAACCGGATACAACGAGTCATAGTCACGAGCCTCGGGGATTTCCTGCCTTTTTGGAAGAAAGCCGTGGGGACCCTCTTCGACAAGATCCCGAAGGGCAAAGTGGAGGCCGGGGAAAGGGTGTACAGATTCTGCAGCCTTCTCAGGAAATATTCTCCAGAGCCGCCCGATGTAGATATTAATCCCATGGATCATTTGGCCTATATACTTTACACGGGCGGCACTACGGGGTTTCCCAAAGGAGTCCCGGGGAATCATATGGGGATGCAGTCCTATATCCAAGACCTAACGGAGGATGTGCTGGCCGGACATCTGCGCTACGGGCAGGATGTGTTTGTGTGCGTAGCCCCCCTTTACCACATAATGGCCCAGGGGTTTTTTCTGGCCGTGGGATTAAACTCCGCCAACACTACGGTCTTGATGCCCACCCCCCAGGTGGACGCAATCCTAAAGGCCATAGAAAGACATCGGGCCAGATGGTTCCTGGGGGTGCCCACACTTTATCGGATGATTCTGGAGAATGACCGGCTGGAGCGTTACGATCTGAGCTCCCTCAAGTATTGTTTCTGCGGAGGGGATGTGCTGCCCAAAGAAGTGGCTTTGAGATGGGAGGAGCGTTTCGGCATTCACCTTTACCAGGTCTACGGTTCCACAGAAGCAGGCCACGTCTCTTACAGTCGGCTGGGGGATCCACCCAAGTCCATGTCCTTGGGATATCCCTTGAAGTCCAGGACTTGCAAGGTAGTGGATCCGGACACTCTTGAACCGGTTCCTGAAGGTGAGATAGGGGAGCTCTTGGTGACCTCCCCGTTCACTCTCAAGTATTACTGGAACAAGCCAGAGGAGACCTCCCGAGCCTTTGTACCCCTGGAGCAGGCAGTGTACTACCGCATGGGCGACTACGTAACCAGGGCTCAAGACGGCGAGTTATTCTTTGTGGAGCGCTCAGCAGATGTAATCAAGTGCAAGGGTTTTAGGATCTCGGCTTCGGAGGTGGAGTCTGTCTTGCAGGACCACCCAACTGTTATAGCGGCTTGTGTGGTAGGGGTTCCGGATCCTAAACTGGGAGAGCGGATCAAAGCCATGGTGGTGCTAAAAGAGGATGCCAGAGGGGTTGGGGCGGCTGATCTTATGCAGTGGTGCCGCAAACACTTGGCCTCCTACAAAGTGCCCCATTACATAGAGTTTAGGGATATGCTCCCCAAGTCAAAGGTGGGAAAGCTCCTCAGGAGAGAGATAAGGGAGGAGGAAAAGCGCAAAAGCGGGCAGGTCAATACCCCTTAAGTCCTTCTTGTCAACACAGCTCGACCTTTAGTTCATCTTCCAAGGGACGGGCTCGCAAGATCCTGACCTGCACCTCCTGGCCCTCCTGAAGCCGGCCCGCTGCCTTGGCCGGAACAGAGGCCTCCATCATATAATCGGTCAAGAGCACTTGGAGTTTTTTGTTGAAAAGACCCAACACCAATCCGCGAGTCTCTTCCCCTCTTTTGTGCTCCAAATACCGAAGCAGCCAGTAACGCTGCCTGGCTTGTTCCATTTGGGCGGCTTGGCTGGCAGCCTCTTCGCATTGGGGAAGGATGGATTCCAAGTCCTTAGAAGAAAACGGGGGTGGGTCCCCTTTGAGTATTGCCACAAGCTGCCTCTGGGCCACAAGGTCTGCATAGCGCCGGATGGGGGAGGTGACCGTGGTATAAGGAGAGAGCCCCAAGCCGCTGTGAAAGCCCGGCTCCAGCTGTGTGACAGCCCTGTTTAGAAGCTTTCTCTGCTTGTAATTGCGAAGAAGGTCTCCTTGGGGCCCACCTTCCAAGAGTCGCTCCCGCGGTTCGGGCTGAACCCTGTACAAGCAGGCCACTGAGGCCTGTTTCATGCAGAGGGCGGCGATCCAGTTGGCCCTGATCATCATTTCGCTCACCAGGATCTGGGCCGGGCTTTCCCGATCCCTTCTCTCCAAAATTATTTCTCCTGAATTCTCCAGCCTAACCGTCACCTCGGGCAAAGGCAGCAGAAGGGCACCCATTTCCACCCGCTGGCCCCTAAAACCCAGGGCGATGCGGTGAAGACATCCCATGATCTGGTCCCCACTCTCCACTGCAAGATCCACCTCCTCATAGGAAAGCCTTCTGGCCACCCTTAACCAGGAAAGAGAAAAACGGTGTCCCAAAACCTCTCCCTGCTTGGTTACCTCCAAAAAAAGACTCACTGCGGGCCTCATCTCCCCTGCCCTTAGGCTGCAAGCCTCCTCGGAGAGAGCCGGCGGGAACATGGGAATGCGTTCCTCGGGTAAGTAGATGGAAGTGCCCCTTCTAAAGGCCTCTTTGTCCAATAATGACTCTCTGGGCACTCGGCTTGCCACATCTGTAATGTGAATCCCGACCAGGACTCTTCCATCAGGCAGCAACTCTATACTTAAGGCATCGTCCACATCCCGTGTATGAGGACTGTCCACAGTAAATACCTGAAGATGGGTCAGATCCTCTCTCCAGGGCTCATCCTGCGGCACCAAGCAGCTGCAAGCCACCCTGGCCTCTTGCTCCACCTCGGGCGGGAAAGCCCTCCTGATTCCAAAGCGGTGTGCCAGCAGATTCTCGTCCCTGCTCCACACTCCCAGACGGACCAGTGTGTTGAATGAAGCCAGAGGGTGATTCATCCCCGCGCGACGAAGCAGCTCTTGGGCTTTTTCCTGCCTTGGGGCCGAGCTACCGAAGATGGCGTGTTCTTTCAGGAGCTCCAGGATCTCCTCCTGGAAGACTGGCGCCTCCAGGTGTTTTCCATCCCAAAGGGACCTTATCCAACGGCTGCCTTCGTCAAGGAGTCTTTCCCTTTGCTCCTCCCTCTCTCTTTGGAGCAAAATCTTCTCCACTGTCTCGGGAGGATTCGGTCTGAACCCCTCTGGCCTGAACCTGAAATACACCCTGTCGGCCAGCATGGCGCGAATCACCGCCGAGACCTGGTCGTGGCCGGCCCGCTGCCCGAATGCCAGCTCGGCCAGTTCCCGGGCTGAAAACTCCTGGCCCTCGCCCTGTAACACCTCCCACAAGCCTTTTACATCCACCTGGCGACTCAGCTCCTCTCTGCGAGTGGAGATCTCCCTCAAAGTAGAGGCCAAGGCCTCCCTGGCTTGACCCAGGTCCAGGCGCGTCTCTTCCGAGTTCACCACACGCGCCTCTGCTATTTGCACCTCTCTTTGGGTCTCACTAAGGGCCCTGATGCGGTTCTTCTTCTGTTCTAGACAAACCCCGCTTACCACTCGGCCCGTCTCAATGAACTCCAGGACCTGGCCAGGCAAAAGCATTCATCCCTCCAAATGCTCCCCAAGGCTTTGGGAGGGGAAGAGGGAGGGGCCTACCAGCGCCCCAAGAGCATGACTACTCCTATGAGTATAAAGGCTACGGCAGCCGCCTTCTTAAGTACATGCGGTGCAATGAACTGGGTAAGCACACCTCCCAGGGCCACACCCATAAGAGTGGCAACCACCAGAGCCAGACACGCCCCCGCGGCCACTGCCCAAGGGGAACCGCTCTCGGCAGTCATGCTAAGGGCTGCAAGCTGGGTCTTGTCCCCCATCTCCGCCAAGAAAACCGTACCAAAAGTTACCAAAAACACCTTCCAGTCCACTGGTTCCCCTCCGCATCTTCTCGGCCTGGCTGCGCAAGCCTTGTCCCACGGCTACTATCAAAGAAAGTTTATTCTGACTCCTCGAAGTGAGCATCCTCAACACCATCCAAGAGCAAGAAAGAGATGGGGCGGACGCGCACCACTACAACTTTTTGGTTTTGCAAGAGGTTTCTCAGCTGAGGGTGGACCTCCTGCATTCTTTTTAGAACCTCCTCCCCTAGGCCCGGACCTGAGAAGAGCTGAGCTTTCCCCTGGACCGTAAGGGCCCTGATGGAGGCTCCCTCCTGCCGCTTCTCTGAAGTTCGGGTGTCCAGAAGAAGACTCACTCTGGGATTCTGGTTCAGATTACGAAATTTCCTGCTCTCTGAGCTTGTGACCATGTAGAAATCGCCTGTGTCTTGGTCCCACAAGTAGCCCATAAGAGAACAGTAGGGCTCTTCCTGCCACGAGGTGGCCAAGACGCATAACCTCTGAGTCTGCAAGATTTCCCTGATTCTGGGATCCAAAGCCTCCCTCCTTGAAGGAATTTGCCAATTAATAAGCTCCCTCAAATCATAAGGGCTATTCTCAGAAAACTTATTTCCTTAGCCCGGATTATTCTCCAAGACCCCCCAAATCTGGAGGCTAAGCTCACAATCCCCGGGTAGACTTGGACATGTTCCCCCTTAAGCCCGACCCGAAACAAAAACTCCAAATCAGGATGTTCCTGAGGCTGAATCTGCAAAGATTTCTCAGAGGTCCCAATATACCCTACCATATTCTCAAGGTTGCACTTATTCCCCATGGTTGGTGAAAAATTCGTGCTGTGTTGTCCAAGTTGGATCAGCCTCTGGATGTGTGTTCTAGTAGACTTTTACACCTTGGCTGCTCAAGGGGGTAATGGCTTAAATTACACCATGGGGCCCTTTCTCGTTAGCTCAGCCTTGGCAGATCAAGTATAATCTGAATTCCGGTTCCAGGTCGACGGTCTTGGAGTTTAAAGGTTTCAGTGGGCTCATGCAGAATCATAAAAAATTTGGGAGGTGAGGTGTCGTGCAAGATGCCACCGGGAAGATAAGAGTGGGAGTAAGCTCCTGCCTGCTGGGCCACAACGTAAGATACGACGGAGGCCACAAGCTGGACAGATACATCCGGGACACCCTGGGTCAATATATGGAGTTCATACCGGTCTGTCCTGAGGTGGAATGCGGTTTGGGAGTCCCCAGGGAGGCCATGCGTTTGGTGGGGGAGCCCGACTCCCCCAAATTAGTGACCGTTCGGACAGGCCGTGATCTTACCCAGCAAATGCTGATGTGGGCAAAAAACCGTTTAGAAGAGCTGGAGACCCATGGATTGTGCGGCTTCATTTTCAAAAGCGGTTCCCCCTCCAGCGGAATGGAAAGGGTGAAGGTTTATACGGCTGCCGGAATGCCCTCCCAGAGGGGAGTGGGGCTTTTTGCCAGGGCCTTCATGCAGCGGTTCCCCCTCATTCCGGTGGAAGACGACGGGAGGCTTCATGACCCCAAGCTCAGGGAGAATTTCATAGAAAGAATTTTTGTCATGCAGAGGTGGAGGAAGCTGCGGGAGTCCCATCAGAGCGCTTCTGGTTTGGTTCAGTTCCACACCCAGCACAAACTGCTCATAATGTCACACAGTCCCAAGCACTGCGTTCAGATGGGAAAGCTGGTGGCAGAGGCCGGCAAGGCCCATATATCACTTCTATGGGACAATTACGAGAAACTCCTGATGGAGTCCCTCAAACTCAAGGCCACCCCGGCCAAACACTGCAACGTGCTGGAGCACATGCTAGGCTATTTCAAAAAGGAGCTATCTTCGGACGAAAAACAGGAAATGGCGGAAATCCTGAACCGGTTCCGAAAAGGCCAGTTACCTCTCATAGTGCCCGTTACCCTCATGAACCACTATGTAAGAAAATATAAACAACCCTATCTGAGCTGCCAGGTTTACCTAGAGCCCCACCCCTTGGAGCTGCAGCTCAGAAACCACGTTTGAGCCAGACTGCTCAGGCCGTGCCACTATGCCCGGCACTCGGGCCTGAGCCACGGCTCCACAGGACTCTAACTCGACCTTGGCACCTGAGCCTCCCAAGGGCCCCCCAAGCTCCAATTCAGTCAAGGATTCCCTCCTTGAGAGCCTGAAGCGAGGGGACAGGTATTGGCATGCAGCGCTGGTTAACGGGGTTGTACATGCACCTGTAGGACATGCCTCGGTTGCCCTGCTCTCCCATGACCTGCCAGCCCCTCACCAGGTAGGGGCAGGCGTCGTTGAAACACACATACATGAACTCCGTGTCCCATTCGGTGAAAGGATTTTGGGGAACAGCCCACTTGCGCAAAGGCTCACCACAATAAGGGCAGCGCAAGCTCTGAGGCACCTCTTGCATCCTTTTTTGAAGCTCTTGGCCATCAGGCAAAGCAGTTTCCATCAGGCTGGGCTTGGGACGGACTTGACGTTGGGCGGACCCCCCTGATCTTTCGGCATAGACCGCATATATGGGATCGCTGGGGATGCCCAGGTGGGCGTATTTGTCCTGCTGAGGTCTGGGTTTCCCCTTGGAAATAAAGGTCTGGGGAGGGTCGAAACAGCCTGAATACTTAAAGAGATCCTCCACGTATATGATGCGCTCCTCTTCGCTGGCCCTTTGCCAAAAACGGACCACCTTCTGCGGGAACATCCGATTGGAAAAAATGACCAGGAACAATCCCCCCGGACGAAGCACCCTTCCCACTTCCTGGAAAATCTCCAGAGGCCTTGTCATGTAGTCCACCGAAACCGTGTTGATCACTGCGTCGAAGCTGGAGTCCTCAAAGGGAAGCTCGGGATTTTCGTTTAGGTCGTGGAGGATCCTCTCTTGCAAAAGGGGATTCTTGGAAAGCTCGTTGGAATTGAGCCCAAGGCCCACCACCTTGGCCGGCTTGATATTGGGGGGAATATGTGAATCCCATCCTGCCATGAGATCTAATATGACTGGATCCTTCTCCACTATTAGCTGGCCTATCAGCCCCTCTACTGTTGCCAAGGCCGCACTATCCAGATGCTCCACGAATCTATCCATTGAGTAGAAGAGTTTGTCGTCGGTCTCGTCAGCCCTGGAAAAAGCCCCTGGTGTAAAAAGCTTGTAGAACTCATCTTTGCTCTCTTTTTGCTGCAACATGTTAGATCAACCTTCCTTTCTGGACTCGAATGCAATTCTAGGTGCCCTCAAACCAGCATTATTCCCACCACAAGCCTAAGTTACTCTCCAAAGTCCGCGACTTTGCCAGCTACTTTTCCAAGCTCCTCGGACATTTACCTGTCTTCAGCTTCAAACCCAGGCCGTACCCTACAAGAATCTGAAAGCAGCCTTGAGCATTGACCGCTCTATGCTCCTTTGTCTTAAATTTGACCCGCATGATCCACTGTAAGTGAATAATGCGGGTCCTAATTAAACACCTCAAATCAAGGGGTCATGCATGCTTCTTGAAGATACAGGAACTCCAGCTCTTCCCATCCGCCCCTCCGTGGCAGAAAGAGCAGCTCTTCACCTTCCAGCCGTCCTCACGCATCCTGTTGAGATAGCTGGAAAACTCCCTATCGAACACCCCGGCCTCAGCGCCGAAGGTTTCATATTTGTAAGTCTCTTCCATATCGATCACCTCCTCACCTCCGGATTCTACTTTAGATTACGTCACCCCAACCCAGGATCAAGAGGGTGAGAACCTCCTTGACTTAGGCGGTTCCAATCATGTAAAAAACGCCAGACAGCCTTTGGGCTCATGGCTGTTCCCGGAGCACTGAGAGAATGGACGAGCAAGAGCTGACCCGGCACTGGCTGTATTCCTCTGACGTGGATTTCCAGGCCATGGACACCCTTTTTGGCAGGGGACACCATGTGTGGGCTTTGGCAGCGGCCAGGGCTGCCATTGAAAAGCTTTTGAGGGCTTGCTGTGTTATGGCCCAGGTTGAGGATCCACTTCAGGACAAGAATTTGCTGGAATTGGCTCGGCTGGCCGGAGTGGAGCTGCCCGAGGAGCAGAAGTCTCTTTTGGTGGATATGGAATCCTTCCGTGTGGCGCCCCACAGTCCCCGCGAAGAGACTCTTCTTTACCGCAGGGCCAACCGCAAGTTTACAGAAGGCTACATAAACAGAGCCGTGGAGCTAAGGCAAAGGCTTGTCAAGCTGATCAAGAGCTGAGACGAGCTTTACCTAGCCCGGATTATTCTCCAAAGCCGGTGACTTTGGGGGCTCAAGCCCCCAAGCCCCCGGTACACTTCGACATATGCTGACTCAAAGCAAGATAAACTCTGAAACCGAAAAGCAGACTGCTTTTGAGTATGGACCGGTTTGTCCAAACACGTTATTAAGCTAGCCCGCATTATCCACTAATCGTGAATCATGCGGGCTAGCCTTGAGCAAGACCCTGCGTGGCATTACCATGTCGGGAGTTAAGCCAGTAAGGTCCTGGAGTATCGGAGAATCTAGGCCCTCAGCCCGCACTGTTCGGCAGTGAAGGATTTTGGGGGCATCTTGGGTGAAGTTGGCCACGGAGGTGATCGCTTCTTCTTGGGTTGTGGTAAGATAGGTGAATCAATGCTTAAGAAAACCATGATTTTCTGGTGCAGGTTCGGGCCCTAGTTGAGTCGGCATACAGGTTTACCGGGGGCTTGGGGGCGTGGCCTCCCAGGAAACAGGTCTTGGAAAACAATCCCGGCTAGGTTTTTGACTGCTCCAGCTCATGAGCCCTCCCCAATATCCCGGACCAAAGGAGCTTCATGGAAAAAGATTTGGAACACATGCTACCCCCTTGGGCCAGGCCTACCTGGGCGGAGGTGGATCTGGGAGCCGTCTCCCACAACATTAGGATGATAAGGAAGAAAGTGGGGCCCCACAGGTCCATAATGGCCGTTGTTAAAGCAGATGCTTACGGACACGGAGCCAAGCAAGTAGCCAGGGCGGCGCTCCAGGCCGGGGCGGATTGGCTGGGGGTGGCTTTCCCGGAAGAAGGGGCTGAGCTCAGGGATGCGGGTATAAGAGCCCCCATAGTTGTAATGGGGCCTGTGTTGCCATTTCAGTTAGCCTTAGTCCTGGAAAGAGATCTGGCCGTATCGATTTCCTCCATGGACCTGGCTAAGGCTTTGGAGGAGGAGGCAGCGCAAAGAGGCCTTTTTGCCAGGGTGCATGTGAAGGTGGACACGGGCATGGGCCGTCTGGGAGTTCCAGCGGATCAGGCCCCGGCTTTCTTGAGGGAGCTTAGCAGTCTAGGCCGCCTTAGGATGGAGGGGCTCTACACCCATCTGGCCACCGCAGATGAGCTATATTCAGACTTCGCCAGGGAACAATTAAGAAGATTTCTGGAGGTGGACCGAAAAGCCAGGGAAAACGGGATAAACATACCATTTAGACATGCGGCCAATAGCGCCGGGCTGATAAGCTTGGGGGAGCTTGGCCTCCTGGAGCTTGTCAGGCCCGGGCTAATGCTGTACGGCTGTTTTCCAAACCCAGGGATGTCCAATCCTCTTTCCCTTCGGCCGGCCTTGGCTTGGAAGACAAGGGTGGCGCATCTAAGAGATCTTGAGGCCGGGCAATCCGTCTCATACGGCCGCACGTTTGTTGCTGCCGGGCCCATGAGGGTGGCTGTTCTGCCATTGGGTTATGGGGATGGGTTGCCCAGAAGCCTGAGCAACAGGGGGCAGGTCTTGGTAAGGGGCAGTCGTGCTCCCATCGTGGGCATGATCTGTATGGATATGACAATAGTTGACGTCACAAGAATCCAGGGCGTGGAACTCGGTGACGAAGTGGTGCTGGTGGGCAGGCAGGCAGGCCATGAAATTAGTGCGGAAGAGGTGGCACGGTGGGCAGGCACAATCTCTTACGAGATCCTCTGCGGGGTGAGCAAGAGAGTCCCCAGGGTCTATCTTGAATAGAGTAAGTGTCCCGGGGAAGGAACAGGCTGGTTATGATGACCAGAGAAGAACTAATGGAGAAAAAAGTGGGGGTATTGATGGGGGGCCTTTCTGCAGAGAGGGAAGTCTCTTTGCAGACAGGCAAGGCTGTCATGGAAGCCCTGGCTGACAAGGGGTACAAGGTTTTGGGATTGGATTTGGGGACCCAGATGGTGCGCCAGATACTGGAGGCCGGGATCCAGGTGGCATTTGTGGCCCTCCACGGCCGCTGGGGTGAGGACGGGGTCATACAGGGTTTACTGGAGGCAATGCGCATCCCCTACACTGGCTCAGGAGTCGTGGCCAGTGCACTGGGTATGGACAAGTTGCGCTCTAGGTGGATTTTCGAACGCCATGGCCTGCCCGTACCGCCGTACAGGGTGCTCACACCCCAACAGGCCATGAACTGGAGCCCTGGACAGGAAGGGCCCAGGATCCCTTTGGTGGTCAAGCCATCTAGAGAGGGCTCCAGCGTTGGCGTTCACATAGTGCAGGAGGAAGCACAGCTGGGCCAGGCCCTCCAGGACGCAATCTCCTTCGGGCATCCTGTGCTGGTGGAGAGGTACATCCCTGGCCGGGAGATCCAGGTGGGCATCCTTGATGACCGGCCCCTTGGGGCCATAGAGATCCGACCCAAGGTTCAGTTCTACGATTACCGAGCCAAGTACACAGATGGTCTGGCAGAGCATCTTTTCCCTGCCCCGCTTCCCCCTTCCCAGTACCAGGAGGCAATGGATCTCTCCCTTGCCGCGCACAAGGCCCTTGGATGCGAGGGTGGCACCAGGGTGGACCTGAGGCTGGAAGATGGGGGGGGATTCTACATCCTGGAGGTAAACACGTTGCCTGGCATGACACCCCTGAGCCTGCTGCCAGAGATCGCCCGGGGAGTGGGCATTGATTTCCCGGAGCTGTGCGAGTTGATCCTGCTGGGGGCAAGGCTCAAGGCGTGACAGAGTGGGCCAGATCCAGGGCCCTGCGCTCAAGATCTATTATCTGGTCCCTGAGCTCGGCTGCGCGTTCGAACTCCAAACGCTCCGCAGCTTCCCTCATCTCTTTTTTGAGCTTCCGGATTTTTTTGTCCAGGATCCTGGGATCCTCAGTCAAGAAACCCCTCTCGGCCACCTTGGGAATTGGTGGGTAGTCGGCCTCATAAACGCTTCTAAGCAGGTCCGGTATGGACTTGTGGATTCCGCGGGGAGTTATGCCGTGGCTCTTGTTATAGTCGGCCTGGAGCCGGCGTCTTCTCCTTGTCTCTTGTATGGAGCGGGCCATGGAGGGGGTGATGCGGTCTGCGTACATTATGACCCTGCCTCTGAGGTTTCGTGCAGCCCTGCCGCATGTCTGGATGAGGGAGCGCTCAGAGCGCAGGAAGCCCTCTTTGTCCGCATCCAAAATGGCCACCAGAGCCACCTCCGGCAGGTCCAAACCTTCCCTGAGGAGGTTCACGCCTATGAGCACGTCAAAGGCTCCTCTCCTGAGGTCCCTCACGATCTCCACCCTCTCCAGGGTGGTTATGTCCGAGTGGAGATAGCGGGCCTTGACCCCCAGCTCTGTGTAATGTTCGGTCAGATCCTCTGCCATCTTCTTTGTCAGGGTGGTCACCAGCACACGCTCCGAGCGAGAGACCGCCTCCCGGATCTCATGGAGCAGGTCATCCACCTGCCTCTCGGCCGGCCTCACAAGGATCTCGGGGTCCATGAGCCCCGTGGGCCTTATGATTTGCTCCACCACGTGGGAGCCCGCCTTTTGGAGCTCGTAATCCCCGGGAGTCGCAGAGACGTAGATTAGCTGCGGGACACATCTCTCGAACTCCTCGAAGGTAAGGGGCCTGTTGTCCAGGGCGGAGGGCAACCTGAAGCCGTACTCCACCAGGGTTTCCTTACGGGAACGGTCCCCCCGGTACATGCCCTGAAGCTGAGGGATGGAGACGTGACTCTCGTCTATGAACACTATGGCGTCCCTGGGCAAATAATCCATGAGAGTGGGAGGAGGTTCTCCGGGGAGTCTGCCAGTGAGGTGCCTGGAGTAGTTCTCGATGCCTGGGCAGTAACCCATCTCCTCGAGCATCTCCAGGTCGTAGCGAGTTCTGGTCTCAAGTCGCTGGGCCTCCAGGAGCTTGCCCTGGGAACGAAGCTCTGCCAGCCTCTCGGTGAGCTCCTCTCGGATTCCTCTTATAGCCCTCTTGAGGTTATCCGGGGGGGTGACATAGTGGCTTCCAGGGTAGATGGGAACCTTCTTGAGCCTCTGGATCACCTTGCCTCTTAGGGGATCCACCTCGCTGATCCTCTCGATCTCATCACCAAAGAATTCAATGCGTATGGCATGGCGTTCCTCATGGGCAGGCAAGACCTCCACAACATCTCCCCTCACCCGGAACGTGCCCCTGTGGAAATCCAGGTCGTTTCTCTGGTACTGGATCTCCACCAGTTTTCTGAGAAGCTCGTTGCGCTCTATCCGCTCCCCCTCCTGGAGGTAAACCAGACAGCCCTGGTAAGCCTCGGGGGAGCCCAGCCCGTAGATGCAAGAGACGCTGGCCACTATTATGACGTCCTGCCTCTCGAACAGTGCCCTTGTGGCCGAATGGCGCATCTTGTCTATTTCGTCGTTTATGGAGGCGTCCTTTTCTATGTAGGTGTCTGTGGCCGGGATATAGGCTTCGGGTTGGTAGTAGTCGTAGTAGCTGACAAAATACTCTACGGCATTCTCGGGAAACAGGCTCTTGAACTCGGAGTAAAGTTGGGCCGCCAGGGTCTTGTTGTGGGAAATCACAAGTGTTGGGCGCTGGAGCCTTTCTATCACGTGGGCCATGGTGAAGGTTTTCCCGGAGCCCGTGACCCCCACCAGCACCTGGTGGGTAGCCCCTGCCTTCACCCCAGCAACCAGTCTCTGGATGGCCTGAGGTTGGTCCCCGGCCGGCTCAAACTCGCTCACCAGGTGAAACTCGCCCATCCTCCCCCACACTGCTCCTCGGGTGATGCTTCAGGACCCGCCATCACCTGGGTCAGCTCTTAAGCCGTGCTGTCAATCAGACCACGGCCCTGCGAAGCCTCCTCTTGAGCCTTCGAATCCCCATCCGGCAGGCACGCAGGCCAGCCCTGTCTCTGGCCACCACAGCCGCATCCCTTTGGGCCTTCAGCCTTCGTATCTGTGCCTTTATGGCCGCTTTGTCCACACCCACCACCTGGTGGGTCTCCCGCATCTCAACACCCAGGGCCCTACAGAGGGCCGCAAGCAACCGCTCCTTGTTCATCTGGGTATAGCCCTGCACCGCCTCGTGCTCCAAGGTGGAAGCGATCTTGCGAAGCTCGGCCACGGTCTTCTCCTCAAGCTCCCTAAAGGTGTAAGCCATGCCTCTCTTCCTCCTTCCCCACATGAGCTATCCTGGGTCATTCCATGGAGCTTCCCGCGTTGGAGCCCGGGCTCCCCAGCCCGCAATGCTCACCCATGCCCCAGCGCGCAAGCCAGCGTCAAAACCCCACATGACCCCTCTCCCCATGGTAGCCGGACAGGAGCCCCCCAGCCCACCTCCTGCTATGGCCTGGTCTGTTCACTGGGCTTCTTCCTCTTGCCAGTGCCTGCACAGAATTCCTGCCTGCTCAAGGCACCGTCCTGGTTCAGGTCCCTCAGTCTGAACAGTTGTTCAGGCCGGCCGCCCAGATGGCCCGAGGCCTTGAACTCCTCTAGAGTGAGTTTCCCGTCCCGGTCAGTGTCCAAGGCTGAAAAACGTCCGGCACAACCTCCGGGGAGGCCTCCCACCTGCTGAGCCTGGGTTTCCTGGACGCCCAGGAGCAGACCCAGGATCCAGCCCAAGATCCACATTGCCCGAAGCTGCATGTCACCCCCCGAGGCCATCTGTTTTGCTTGCGGGGCCGAGAGCCTTCGAGCTCTCAGACAAGCAGCCCCGAGCCCAAGGCCAGATACCCACCTTCGGGTCAATTGTAAGATCTCAGGGGGCAGAATGGAAGCTAGCCCGCGTTATTCACGATCAGTGAATAATGAGGGCTAGCTTAATGACACGTTTTGACAAACCGGTGTATGCTCAAAAACACCCTGATTTTGTTTTCCAGATTTGGTCCTGCTTTGAGTCGGAATATTTCGAAGCGTACTGGGGGCGTGGGGGCGTAGCCCCCAAAGTTACGGGCTTTGGAGAATAATCCGGGCTGGTGCATTATTTTGCTTGACAACCAGGCCATGATTCTCTTAGCTTTAGCGCGTAGGCCGAACAAGAATGCTGGAAGGGATGCCGGGGCCGCTGGGTCGCACCTTAGTGTTGTCAGGAGTGGGTATTTGGCGGAGCCTGGTTCCTGTGGTCCTCCTTTCAGACCCCCGGGGGCCCTTCCCCAAGGTCAGGTGGCTTTGGCAGGGCAGTTCTGTCGGGCAGCCCAGCAGGGAATTCCACATCCCCAGAGGGTTGCCGGGAAGCCAGCTGGAACAAGAGTTCTGTCCAAACTCATCAACCGCAAGGGGGGATCGCCATGAAAAGGAAGGCATTCGTCTGGATCGGAATCACCATGGCAGTGGTGGTAGGGGTGGCGCTGCCCGCATGGGGGCGCGACATCAAGGTCCTTTCGCAGTTTCCCATGAGCGGTCCGGTGGGCACCCTGCCCGAGTTCGGCATGGGGTACATTGACGGGATGAACTGGATAAACAGCGAAGGCGGGGGAGTGAACGGAAAGAAGATCACCTTCTTCCTGGAGGATTTCAGGTATGATCCAACGGTGGAGGTGGCCAACTTTAACAAGTACTGCGCAGAGCACAGCCGAGACGAGTTCCTCATGGCCACGGGATATATAACCGGGGGGCTCAAGCCGCTGATTGAAAAAGTCAATGTGGAGGAAAAGATACCTTGGCTGGACGGCTCCTACTCCACAGAGATTTTCGGTGTGGAGGGCGGGCCCTCCAAATACCCTTACTATTACTCCCTTGGGGCCACCTACGGGGATCAGATAAAAGTTCTCATGAAGTGGATCAAGGAAAACCACAAGGCCTCTGGAAAACCAAGGGTTGGGCTTGTATACAGTCCCACTGCCTGGGGAAGAGACGGCCTTCCAGAGGGGCTCGATTACGCCAAGAAACTGGGGCTGGATGTGGTGGCCCAGATCGAGTACCCCTACACGGCCACGGATGCCACCAATGAGTGTATGGCATTGAGAAAGGCCAAGGCACAGTACGTGATCTATCATGGATATTCAGGGGCCACCAGCCATACAGCCATCTTCTTCAAGACCGCCAAAAAGGTGCTCAAGGATGTTCAGCTCATGGGTACCCATTACACCACTGGCCGTTTCCCCATACTGGTGTGTCAGGAGTCCTATGACGGTTATGTGGGGGTTGGCACAAGGCCCTTTGCGGATGCAGTGCCGCGCTCCCAGACACCCATGACCAATCCCATGGTGAAGATGGCCCACGAGTTCGCCAAAAAATACAGGCCCAAGGATTATGCCGAGGAGGGCAAGATCAAGGACATGTTCTTGTACATGGAAGGTTTGACATACGCTCTGATAATCCAGGAGGCCCTCTCCAGGGCGGACAAGGCCGGGCAGCTCACCAGAGAGGGCATAAAGAAGGCCCTGGACGAGATGGTCTGGGACTTCAAGGGGCTCTTCGAGGGCAAGAAGTTCGACTACCGGTTCCACACCGTGCCCATGGTCCAGGTCTTCAAGGCCCAGGTGAAGATGCAGAAGGTGGGGGACAAAGAGGTGCCTACCGGGGCTGTCAAACCCATAACCGATTGGCTCAACGTGAACGAGATCAAGTGGTAGGCCGCTCAGGGAAAGCCAGTGGGGCCGCTGGGGGACTTGGGCAGGTGCAGACTGGGGGGCCGGGCGGCCCCCCATATCCTCGGATTCCATGAACAAATCTGGACAGGACGGTGATGGATCTTCTACAAGTGGTGTTGTCCGGTGTGCTGGTGGGGATGGTCTATGCCTTGCTGGGTCTTGGTGTGGTGCTGGTGTTCAGGGCCTCGGAGGCTTTTAACTTCGCCATCGGTGAGTTCTTGGTGGTGGGGGCCTTCCTCTTCTTCATCCTGTTTTTCGACCTGCATTTGCCGCTTCTCATAGCCCTGCCCGCCGGGCTCCTGGCCGCAGGAGCCTTCGCAGCCGTGGTTGAGAAACTCACCATTGAGCCCCTTTTGGGCAGGAATCCCATCTCCATGACCATCATCACACTGGGCCTGGCAAGCCTGCTCAGGGCTTCGGTGCAGCTCGTTTTCGGAGCCCACTCATATCCCTTCGTCATGGATCTGCCTGACATAACCCTTGAGCTGGGGGACATGCTCTTTCTGAGCGAGCAGCTTTGGGCCTCCCTGCTCTCGGCAGCGGCCTTTGCAATGGTAATACTGTTTCTGTTCAAGACTCGCTGGGGGGTGGCCATCCGGGCCACTTCAGAGAGCCAAGCCAAGGCCATGGCCTATGGCATCAATGCCCGCCTCATCCTGCTGGTGGTGTGGGCTCTGAGCGGGATGTGCATAGCCGTTGCAGGGATAATGATCTCCAATTTCGGGAGTCTCACCTATCTAACCGCCATGGTGGGGTTTCGGGCCATCCCGGTTGTGCTGGTTGGGGGCATGGACAGCATAGGCGGGGCCCTGGTGGGGGGCTTGATAGTGGGGCTGTGCGAGGCCTTTGTGGGGGCCTACATAGAGCCCATGGGATTGATAGGGTTCAAGAACATAGCACCTTACATCCTCTTACTCATGGTGCTTCTTGTGCGTCCGTACGGACTTTTCGGAACGGTTCGCATAGAGAGGGTATGATGCTCCTGAGTGTCGAGAACCTCAGAGTCGTGTACCACGATGTGATCTCTGTGCTCCACGGGGTCTCACTAGGGGTCAATGAAGGGGAACTCCTGGTGATCATAGGGGCAAATGGTGCAGGCAAGACCACCCTGCTTCGCACCATTTGCGGCATGGTGGATTTCTTCGACGGCCGCGTGGTGGAGGGCGACATCAAGCTGGGAGGCCGCTCCATCCGCTCCCTGCACACAACCGAGATCCTCAAGAAGCACAGGCTCACTTACGTGATGGAGGATAGGCCGGTTTTCTGGTACCTGACAGTAGAGGAGAACCTCCTGGCTGCTGCCCACGCCCGCTGGGACAATCAGGTCCCCCAGGACATGGAGGAAGTGTACTCCTATTTCCCGGTGTTGAGGAGGCTCAAGGATAAGCGCGCAGGGTTCGCCTCTGGAGGGGAGCAACAGATGCTGGCCATAGGCATGTCCCTCATGACCAGGCCCCGTGTGCTGCTCTTGGACGAGCCCTCACTGGGGCTCGCCCCTTTGGTGACAGAGGAGCTCTTTCAGATAGTCGGGAGGCTCAACAGGGAAAAAGGGGTCACGGTGATGCTGGTGGAGCAGAACGCCAACGCCGCCCTCGGCATAGGGCACCGCGGGTACGTGATGGAGACCGGAAGGGTCGTGCTGGAGGGCCGGGCGACCGAGCTCTTGGAAAACCAAGACGTGCGCGAGTTCTACCTGGGTTCCGGGGAGAAGGAAAGAAAAAGCTACAGGGATGCCAGGCGCTACAAGCGCAGGAAGAGGTGGCTGTGAGCATGAGCCGTGTGGCCGAGAAGGCTCCCGAGGGGATTCTAAGGGTTGAGAACCTGTATCTCTCTTTCGCGGGTATCCAAGTCCTCAGCGGGATCAGCTTCTCGGTGCAGGCCGGGGAGATCTATAGCATCATAGGGCCCAACGGGGCCGGCAAGACAAGCCTTCTCAACTGCATAAATGGTCACTACAGACCCCAGAAAGGGCGGATCCTATTTTCGGGGCAGGAGATCAGCGGCATGAAGCCCCACAGGATCGCATCCATGGGTATCGCCAGGACCTTTCAGAAGGTGGAGCTTTTCCATGGGATGACGGTCCTGGACAACATCAAGCTGGGCCGCCATTGCCTGATGGGTTGTTCTCCCCTTGGCAGCCTTCTGAGACTGCCCCACGTGGTGGCAGAGGAGATCCGGCATCGAAGGGAGATCGAGGAGGAGATAATCGATTTCATGGGGCTCTCAGGGTTTCGGTATCATCCTGTGGCCATGCTCCCCATTGGGGTGAGGAAAAGGGTGGACATGGCCCGGGCCCTGGCAATGAGGCCCAAGATACTTCTGCTGGATGAGATCATGGCCGGGATGGCAGTTGAGGAGAAAGAGGACATAGCCTCCTACATCATGGATGTTCACAGAGACCTCGGGGTGACCATCATCTGGATAGAACACGATCTGGCTGCGGTAATGGATCTCTCAGACAGGGTCTGTGTGCTTAATTTCGGCTTCAAGATAGCAGAGGGGTCGCCCCGCGAGGTTCAGGCGCATCCCCAAGTCATAGAGGCATACCTGGGTAGGGAGAGAGTTGCCGGAGGGTCACAGGGTGCAGCCCGAGGCTGAAAAACAAGCTGTTCAGGATGGCGAGCCGGGGAGCCTCCCTGTGGGGCCGGGGGGAGTCACAGAGGCCTGGGTTCCTGGGCAGACTCTGGTGGGCCTGATCCTCGACAAGGCGCTTCTCATGCCAGACGAGGTGGCCATGAGGGAGAAGCGCTTTGGGATCTGGAACCCCATCACCTGGAGGGAGTTCAGCCAGCAGGTGGAGAGTTTCGCCTTGGGCCTCAAGGGCTTGGGCCTGCAGCCAGCAGACAAGATCGCCATCATAGGAGACAACAAACCCCAGTGGATAGTGGCACAGTTTGGGGGTATAGCGGCAGGCGGGATAGTGACCGGCATGTACGCCGACTGCTTGCCCGAGGAGATGCTGTACCTTGTCAAGTACTCGGAGGCCCGCTTCCTGGTGCTAAGGGATCAGGAGCAGGTGGACAAGCTCCTCAAGATCTGGGGCTCCCTCCAGGAGCAGGTTCTCAGGGTTATAGTTTGGGACTCCAGAGGCATGAGCCATTACTATGAGGAGCACCCCTTTCTCTTGAGGTTCGAGGAGCTGATGCAAAGAGGTGCTGAGGAGCTCAGGAATCAATCGGGCTATCTGCAGAGGGCAGCGGCTGAGCTGGACCCCCGGGCCCCGGCCCTCATGCTCACCACCTCAGGCACTACGGCCCTGCCGAAGCTCTCCATGCTCAGCCACCAGAACCTGATCTTCGCGGCAACCAGCTACGGCAAAATGGTCCCCATGAGGAGAGGGGAGGAGTTGCTCTCCCTGGCTCCCCTGCCCTGGATCGGGGAGCAGCTCTACAATGTCACCAGGTTTCTCATGGTTGGAGCTAGGTACAACTTCCCCGAGGAGACCGAGACTGTACGGAGGGATCTGCTGGAACTGCAGCCCTTCTATTTCGGGGGAACCCCGGCTACTTGGGAACTACTCATCTCCACCATCCAAGCTGCCATGGACAACGCGGATTTCCTCAAGAAGAGCCTCTATGGCTGGGCCATGGAACTGGCCTTGAGGTGCACAGAGGCGGAGCTGGCAGGGCACTCCCCGGGGGCGTGGAGGAGGTTGCTGCGCTCGCTTCTGGGCTTCTTCGTGATACGACCCCTGAAAAACCGTGTGGGACTGGGAAGGGTGCGCATGGCAGTCACGGGCGGCGGGGCCATCTCCCCGGAGGTCTTCCGCTATTTCAAGGCTCTGGGGATAGACCTGCGCCAGGTGTACGGTCAAAGCGAATGCTCTGGCATAGCCACCACCCACACAGGAGATGATGTCAGACCAGAGACTGTGGGAGTGCCCATCCCGGGGGTGGAGGTGCGGATATCCCAGGAGGGAGAGATCCAGGTGAGGGGGCCCAATGTGCACCTGGGTTACTACAAGAACGAGGAGGCCACCCGCCAGGGCTTCACCCAGGACGGCTTTTGGCGCACCGGGGATGCCGGGTACATGGGGGAGGATGGGCATCTATATGTTTTCGACAGGTTCAAGGACCTCATGCTTCTGGAGGACGGCACAAGATTCGCCCCTCAGGACATAGAGACCCGCCTCAAGTTCAGCCCCTACATAAAAGAAGCGGTGGTCTGCGGGGCCGGGCGGCCCTTTGTGGCGGCCATAGTGAGCATAGATCTGGAGAATGTGGGCAACTGGGCCAAACGAAGGGGAATCTCCTACACAACCTTCCAGGACCTCTCCCAGAGGCCCGAGACCTATGGCCTCATCGGGGAGGAGATCAGGAAGCTCTGTCAGCGCTTCCCGGAAAATATCCGGGTTAGGCGTTTCGCGATCCTTCTCAAGGAACTCCACCCTGATGATGGAGAGCTCACCCGCACCCGCAAGGTGAGGCGGGCCTTTGTAAATGAGCGTTATGAGGGGCTGATCCAAGATCTTTACTCATCCAGGGAGGTGCACCACTTAGACGTTCAGATCCGCTACGAGGACGGCAGGTTCTCCTCCTTCAAAGGAGAGGTGCGTATCCAGGAAATCTGAGAAAAGGGCAATACTGTTTTAGTTCCCCATTCCCTCTCCAAGAACCAGAAGCCCTGAATGAGGAGGGTTTGAAGTGAGCGGATTCTCAGAGCTTTACAATCGTTACCTGGCCTCCAACGCTGTATTCTCGTACAGACAGGACGAAAGGATCTTCAGAACCAGGTTCAAGAGGCTTTGCTTTGCCCTTTTTTTGGCATTGGTGGCAGCCTCTGCCTTTTTTCTGGACGAGGGGGATTACTTCATCCTGAACCTGGCCCTGGTGAACCTGATAGCTGCGGTTGGGCTCAACTTGCTCGTGGGGTTCACGGGCCTGCTCTCCTTGGGTCATGCAGCCTTTGTGGGAGTGGGGGCTTACTGCTCGGCCATCGTGGTGACCAAATTGGGATTCCCCTTTCTCCTTTCCCTGTTGTGCGCCGGAGCAATGGCAGCTTTCATGGGGGTTGTTGTTGGAATCCCTTCCTTGAGGATAAAGGGCTTTTACCTGATGGTGGCCACACTGGCCTTCCAGTTCATCATTGACTACGCCATCATCCACTGGGAGGGGCTCACCAGGGGCATCAGGGGCATAGAGCTCCCCACCCCAATGGTCTTTGGTGTGTCCCTTCAGAAGAATTCGAGCTTCTTTTACTTCTCCTTCCTGGTGGCCGGGCTGCTGACCTGGGGGGCAAGGAATCTCCTGCGCTCCAAGATCGGGCGGGCCTTCGTGGCCATCAGGGACAACGATGTCTCGGCCGAGATAATAGGGATCCCAGTGTTCGGGTACAAACTCTTGTGCTTTGCCATGGCCTCCTTTTATGCCGGGGTTGCAGGGGCCATGTTCGCTGCACTACAGAGGGCTGCCATGCCAGGGGACTTCACGTTTCTGCATTCGGTCATGTTCCTGGCAATGGTCCTGGTGGGAGGGTTGGGCAGCATTCTAGGCACGGTCTTCGGTGTGCTTTTCATCACCCTGATCCCCTTCGGCCTCGACGCCGGGGTGAGCTGGCTGGCGAGGGTCTATGACCCCAATGTGACCATACTGTTGGGACCAGTCAAGGATTTCGCTTTCGGCCTGCTCATAGTGATCTTCATCATCTTCGAGCCTGTAGGTCTTGTGGGGATCTGGTTTCGCGCCCGGGACTATTTCCGCATCTGGCCCCTTCCTTACATATCTGAGTGATAAGAGAACACTTAGAGGTAGTTGGTCACGGGGTGATCGCTTACTACTTGGAGAGACTCCCTGGTTGGGGTGCAAAAAACGGATTCCCTTTGAAAAGACAGACCCTGCTCCAGCAGTTTTGGGCATGGGGAATCGGGGCATGAGAAACATAAACAAAGGCTTAAAGAGAAACAGGGCTGGATTCCTCCTTCCCCCAAGGCTCAGGCCAGGAGACCGGGTGGCAGTGGTGGCCCCATCCGGTCCTTTAAGGCCCAGGGAAAAGGAGTTGGCAGATGTGTCCATGGGATTGCTCCGTGCTTGGGGATTAGAGCCTCTGGAGCAGGAACTCGAGGCTTGCAGGATTCCGTATCTGGCCGGTTCTGACCGAAGTAGAGCTTCACAGCTGGGTTGGGCTTTGAGCAGCCCTGAAATAAGAGGCGTGTTTTGCCTAAGAGGTGGATATGGAGCCATGCGAATCCTGCCTTTTCTGGATGGGGGGCTGTTCAGAGAGGACCCAAAGGTGCTGGTGGGCTTCAGCGACCTTACGGCTCTGCTTCTGGGCTTTGGGGCAAAAACTGGCGTGGTCACCTTCCACGGCCCCACCCTGGCCAGTTCCTCTTTGGCTTCTGGTCCTGACTCGCCCACAGCCCAAGCTTTACGTCGGGCGGTCATGGAAAGTCACCCTCAAGAACCCATCACTGGGGAAATCTGGCAGGAAGGAGAAGCAGAAGGGCCTCTCCTTGGGGGATGCCTCTCATTGATCTCGGCTCTTATGGGAACCGATTTTTTCCCTAAACTTGAGGGCTGCATTCTTTTCCTGGAAGACGTGGGAGAGCCGCTTTACAAGCTGGATAGAATGCTTCATCAACTCAAGCTTGGAGGAGTTCTGGGCCGTATCGCAGGGCTGGCCTTGGGAAATCTGGGAGGTGGTCCCAGGGGAAAGAGAATCCTCAAGGATTTGGTTCTGGAGGCTGTGGGAAGGCGAATCCCCGTGCTGGCCGGTCTTCCCTGCGGACACGGTGCCCGAAACCTGACTCTTAGCCTTGGGGCCTGGGTTCGGCTGGATAAGAAAGGCCTTCTTGTTTTCATGGAGGCCGGAGTCTCTTGATAGGATGTGTGAGTTGACAAGGCACTGGAATCTCATTATAAAGTTTCTTGCGCTCTAGGCGCGTTTCTTCATATTCCGGGCCCATGGGGCAAGGGGGATGGAATGACCAAGTCTGAACTGATAGAGACATTGGCTCAGAGAGTAAACGGCATCACCACCAAGGTAGCTGAGGTTGTGGTCAACACAGTGTTCCAGAGTATGAGGGACGCCTTGGTTAAGGGTGATCGCATAGAAATACGTGGGTTTGGAAGCATCAAGGTGAAGAACTACGCCTCTTACACCGGCAGGAATCCCAAGACCGGCCAGAGCATCAAGGTGCCTGCAAAGAAACTCCCTTTCTTCAAGGTAGGGAAGGAGCTTCGTGAAAGAGTGGACATGAAGCCTTCAAGAGGGCGCAAGGAGGCCAAGAGGTGAGGTTACAAGTAAAAGGACGATCTTTGGAATTGCTCCAGGGGGATATAACTGAACTGGACACAGACGGGATCGTCAATGCCGCCAACGCACAGTTGATCCTGGGGGCCGGGGTAGCAGGGGCTATCCGAACCAAAGGAGGGCCTTCCATTCAGGAGGAGTGTAACAAAATAGGCCCCATACGGGTAGGCCAGGCGGCCATCACGGGAGCCGGAAGCCTAAAGGCCAAGTACGTGATTCATGCGGTAGGACCCAGGATGGGAGAGGGAGACGAGGACCAGAAGCTTCTCTCTGCTACTCTCAGCGCGCTGCGCTTGGCTGACCAACATGGTCTGAAGAGCATTGCATTGCCTGCCATCTCCACCGGTATATTCGGCTTCCCTGTAGAGCGGTGTGCCCGGATAATGTTGGGGGCTGCAATAGATTATTTAAGAGGCGACACCGGCCTAGATCGTGTAGTTTTCTGCTTGTTCGGGCATGAGAGCTACAGCGCTTTCCAACTAGCACTCAAGGAGCTGGCTCCAATCGAGTAAGCCCAGGTTTGGGGATCCCACACAAGACATCCAATTTGCTGTTTCTCCGGGGGCCTTGACTCTGATGGTCCTTGTGTGTGAGGTTTCTACTAATCCCTTCTCATCATTTGCGCCGGGCAGATGGCAGGGGTTGCGTTTTACATTGACCGTTTTCTCCCAGCATATCATGAGAAAGCCCGCATTATTTAGGATGAGGGGATAGGGTATTTTTGGGGGCTGCTAAGATCACTTCTTCTGGCGTTGACCCGGTGCTTTTCAGCCGGTATGCTCAAGCGGGTTGGTCATTTTCCCTTGGAAGGGAGGTGGCGGGATGAAGGAGCAGGATCCAAGGCTGGGATCTTTGCTGGAGGACTTGGAGGAACCTGCCCAGCCCGACCCTTCAAGGCTCGAATCCGAGGTTCCCAAATCCAGCGTGAGGCTGGATCCCCGAAGGTGTGTGGGCTGTGCAGCCTGCATGCGGGTGTGCCCCACAGAGGCCATCCGAATCAGAAAAGGCAAGGCGATCATAAAGCCCCAACTTTGCATAGATTGCGGGGAGTGCGTAAGGGTCTGTGAGCACAAGGCTGGTGTAGTTCTCTCAGATCCCATCTCTGCGATCCAACGCTTCGAATACAGAATAGCTGTGCCCGAAGCCTCACTTTACGGACAATTCATCCCGGCTGTGCTTCCCAATGACATCCTGGCCGGGATTTTGGATCTGGGCTTCCACGAGGTGTTCGAAGCAGCCCTGGCTACGGAAAGGGCCAGCCTTCTGCTTAGGGAATACATGGACAGGTATCATGGCCCCAAGCCTCTGATGACATCCTTTTGCCCTGTGGTTCTACGCCTAATACAGCTTAGGTTTCCGGATCTGGCGGATTTGGTGGTGCCCATAGACTCTACTTTGGAGTTAGCCGTTAAGAAACTCAAAGAGGAACGTTCCAAACAAAAGGGAATTCCCGTGGAAAAAATCGGGGCGTTCTATTTGGCCGGATGCCCTGCCCGAATTACCACTATCCACCATCCTTATACCGGCGCCAAGACCCATTTGGATGGAGCCATTTCCGTGGGAGAGATTTACAAGGATCTAATGTTCGCAATTCGTAAAAGGCAGAGAGCAGGCCAAAAGCCCCCACAACTTCACGGCTCCTCGGCCTTGGGGATGCGTTGGGGAACCCTCTGGGGGGAGGTTGAAGCCCTGGGCCTGGAAAACGCCATTGCAGTTTCGGACATGAAACACCTAGTTCGGATCATGGAGGAAATAGATAACCACACCTTAACCGACATTGAGTTCGTGGAGTGCAGAGCCTGTTATGCAGGCTGTGCCGGGGGGCCGCTTATGGTGGACAACCCCTACCGGGGACGTTCCAAGATACAGCGCCTTTGCCGTATGTTCCCGGAACTATCCAACACAGAGGAGACCTGGGCCAGAGAAAACTTCGAACGGTTCGGTTCACATTTTGATCGCAGGATGAAACCACTTTCCTTGGAAGGCTTGGACCCTGACCCCTCCAAAGCCATAGAAAAAATGGCCCAAAAATCCAAAATACTCGAGAGCCTGCCGGGAATCGACTGCGGCTCTTGTGGAGCTCCCAATTGCAAGGCCTTGGCAGACGACATTGTGCGGGGGGAGGCCACCATCATGTACTGCATTTTCAAGCTCAGGGACGCTTTTTTAAGACAAAAAAGGAAAAAGCGGAAAAGCCCCTCTTCTCCCAAGCGCTCCCGAGCTCCCCAACAAAAAAGTCAGCTCTGTTGAGCTAACCCCCCCAACTCGGATTATTCTGCAAAGCCTGTGACTTTGGGGGCTAAGCCCCCAAGCCCCCGGTACACTTGGAGACATACCGTCTCAAACCAGCTCCAAATCTGAAATCAAAAATCAGGCTGTTCTTTGGACTATGGCCCGGTTTCCCCTAACATCTCATTAAGATACCCCGCATTACCCACTCATCGTGAATAATGCGGGTTAGGGGGCTAAGCCCCCAAGCCCCCGGTACACTTGGACACATCCCGGCTCAAACCAGCTCCAAATCTGAAACCAAAAATCAGGCTGTTCTTTGGACTATGGCCCGGTTTGCCCTAACAAATCATCAATATGGCCTGCATGAACCACTGATCTTGAATCGCGCTGGCTTTTCAAGCGCTTTCTTGGATTTCATATAGTTCGAAGACCACATCAGGACAAACTATTGTGCAGGAGCGGCACCCTATGCAGTCTTGCGGCCGAGCCACCCTTACAGGCTGGTAACCCTTGGCGTTGAACCCCTCTTCTTTCTCAAAAACCTGCTTGGGACAATTCTCTAAGCAGATGTAGCAAGCCTTGCAACGTTCCCTATCCGCCTTTATATGGAATTTCTTAGTCTTCTTTGAAGCCTTTTCGGCCATGTCAGTCTAACCTCCCTTTTCTGTCATAGATTTTGCCTCGCCTCTCATCCCCGGATAGATACAAACCTCTCTTGAATCTCAAGCAGATCCCAAAAAACAGTATATGGTCCTTCCCTTCTGCTGTCACCCGGCCAGGATCTCCGACAGAGCCCTCACCAGCTCCCGGTTTTCCTCGGGTTGCCCTATTGTGATACGGCACCAGGTGGGGGTCTTCCAGACCTTGCCCGGTCTAATCACTATCCCTCGGGCCAAGAGGCTCTGGAATATCTCCTCTGAGTCCCTTCCCAAATCCACAAAAAGAAAATTGGTATGCGAATCCAGGCACCTCAGCCCCATTTGCCTCAAGGCCGAAGCAAGCTCGGCCCGGCCTCGACGGGTTTCGCTGAGGACTCTCTCCTTGAATTCCTGGTCCTGTAGGGCTCCCAAAGCAGCTGCCTGTGCCACCCTGTTTACTGGGAAAGGTTCCCTAACCTTGTTCAGGGCCTGGATCAACTCAGGCGCCCCGATTCCATAGCCCACCCTGAGGCCCGCCAGTCCGTAAAGCTTAGAAAAGCTCCTCACTGAAAGAACCGGTTTTCCCTGTCCTATGAGTTCCACCCCATCCGGGAAATCCTCAGAGTCCACAAAGTCTCCATAGACTTCGTCCAGCACAACAAGCACATCCTGGGGCAGCATGTTCAGGAAGGCTTTGAGTTCCCTGTGCTCCACAATGGTGCCGGTTGGGTTGTTGGGGTTGCAAATAATCACCATTTTGGCCCCGCAAGCCGCTGCCTCGGCCATGGCTTTCAGATCATGGGTAAAATCCTTCAGGGGAACCTCCACGGGTTCCCCTCCCATGAGTAGGCAGGCAGTGCGGTACACCGGAAAAGTTGGTGTTCCCATCACCACACGGTCGCCAGGTTCCACAAAAGCTTGTGCGATCATCATCAACACGTTGTCCCCGCCGTTGGAGACGGTAACCATCTCCTCGGTAACACCAAGACGTGCCGCCAAAGCCCTCCTCAACTCGGCGCATGTGCCCTCCGGGTACATGGCCACCTTCTCCAGTTCCATTCTTGCCGCCTCCAAAGCTCTTGGAGAAGGGCCCCATGGGTTTTCGTTGGAGGCCATCTTGATGATTTTGGAAAGCCCGTACTTTGCCCTAACTTCTTCCACGGGCTTGCCGGGCACATAGTGTTCCAACCTCTCCAACACCTCGCGGCACTTGGGTTTCGACACTTTCTAACCTCTCAGACCCGACTTATAGAAATCCCTGGCCCGAATTACTCCCCAGGTCACGTGGCATGGGGGAGATAAGCTCCCAAGCCCCTGTAGGCTTGTACTCCGACTCAAGTCCGGGCTGAAACTAAAGCAGAAAATCATGGAGCTCTTGGGCATGGATCCAATTGTCCCAACACAATCATTAAAACAGCCCTCATGAATTACTGATTTTGAATAATGCGGGCTGGTCAGCTTTTCACGGCTTGGAAGCGGCCTGGTACACGGCCAATCCCATGGCCCGGTTAAGGGCCGCCTTGGCCACGTTGTAGTTGCTCAGGGCATTGTAGTAGTCCGTTTGAGCCTGGGTCAGGAGAGTCTGAGAATCCAAAACGTCGGTGATGGTCCCTACCTGCTCCTTGTACCTCTCCTGGGCCATCCTGAAGTTCTCCTCCCCCTGTTCCACCGCCTTCTTGGCCACTAAGATATTTTTTTCAGCCACTTTGAGAGCCAGAAAAGCCTCCTTCACTTCCAAAGCTATCTGATCCTTCAGCTGCAACCTGCCCAGTTCGTCCCGTCTCACCTGGGAGAGGGCGGCCGAGACATCCTCCCTGGTTTTTCCCCATTCGAATATATTCCAGGTGGCCCCCGCCACGAAACTCCATCCCTCCTCCAACGCTGAGGTGGAACCCCCCTCGCTCTTGAAGGCGTTAAGTGAGACCTGTACCTGTGGGAAGTAAGAGCTCTTGGCCAGATCCACTTGACGCTCGCTGGCCTTCACCCGTAAGGCCGCCTCCTTCAGCTCCAGTCGGTTCTCCTGAGCTACCCGAATGGAGTCCTCCAGATCAAAAGTGGTAGGTTCGTAAGCCAACATGTCCACCAGCTCCACTGGGGTTTGCAAAGGCCTTTGGAGAACCAAATTGAACTGACTTTTGGCAAGCTCTATGTTGTTAACGGCCACAGTCTGCTCTCTGACTCTTTGCGCCAGTTGAACCTCGGTGCGCAAAAGGTCGTTCTTGGGGATCATCCCGACATTGTAGTATTCCTGAGAAACCTGTTTTTGATTTTCCAGAAGCAGCACGGCCTGATCCGCGACTTTCTTGAGCTCTATTGCTGTGAGCACCCCGAAGTAGGCCTGAACCACCCCAAGGGAAATGTCCTGTTTTATTCTGTTCACGGCTGTGTTGGCTGACTCTACCCCTATCTGCGCCAGCCTGTATCTGTTAAGAAGAGCTCCCCCTGTGAAAACCGGCTGCACCAAGGAACCCCTGGCGTTCCAGGAATCCTGCTCCCCCAGGGGCCTGCTTATGGCTGGTGTGGCCGGGATAAAGCCTATGGGCTGACCGGGATTTGGAGGAGGTCCCCAGGGATTCCCAGGATTCATGTACACCGGGATCCTGGGCGTGGGCCCCTGGGTTAGGGTGGGGGTTTCGTTTAGGTGAGTGAAACTCCCCTCAGCTCTTAGCTTGGGCAGAAAATCCGCAAAAGCGCTCTTTTTCTGGTGTTCCGCCCCCTGCACAGCCTCGCGGGCGCTCAAGACCGCAAAGTTGTTCTCCAAGGCCACCTGGATGGCCTCATCCAAGCTCATGGCAGCAAAAGCCCAATGGGGCAAAGCCAAGAGACACAAAGCAAGCCACCAACTGAGTCTTGATGCTCTCCTGTTCTCCATGCCATTTACCCCCTCAAAGGCCCTGCAAGACACAGAAGACCGAAGACCGTACGTTAGGGCCTAAGCAGCGAGGTGTCAAGGTCCGATATTGAAACCGGGGCTTTTTTGGGATAATTTCCCCACTGCAAACAGCAATAGGCTTTACCATGAAGCGACTCTTGGGGGCTGCACACTTCTTGGTTGGGGAGATGAACTGACATGAGCGACTCTTTGGAGCACTTCTATGCAAACAAACGGGTTCTCATAACCGGGGGACTGGGCTTCTTGGGAAGCAACCTGGCCATCAGACTGGTAGAGCTGGGCAGTAAGGTGACCATCCTGGACGGCCTCTTGGAAGGCCTTGGGGGTAATTGGTTCAACATCCAAGAGGTGAAGGATCAGGTACAGGTTGTAGTCGCCCATTTGGCAGATCGCCAAAAAGTGGATTCATGCGTCAAGGACCAGGAGGTGATATTCAACATAGCTATGCAGCCGAGCCATGTGGCCTCCATGCTGAATCCCCTTTACGACGTCCAGACTAACGTGCTTTCCCAGATACAGTTTCTGGAGAGTTTGAGGGCCAACAATCCTGAGGCAAGGGTACTTTACGTAGGATCCAGGGCTCAGTTTGGGCGGGTGGCGATTTTCCCAATAAATGAGGATACGCCTCCCAATCCAAGGGATGTATATGCCGTGTCTAAACAGGCGGTGGAATGGTATCATTTCCAATACTCCAACATCTGTGGGCTGCAGGTCACAAGCCTTCGTCTGGGTAACACCTACGGGCCGCGCCACCAGATGCGCCACGCAGAGTACGGGGTTCAAAATTACTTGATCCGCCTGGCCATGGAGGGCAAGGAGATAACGGTTTACGGAGACGGCCACCAGGTCAGAGAGTTGCTGTATGTGGATGACACGGTGGAGGCCATGCTCAGATTGGCCAGGCATGATGGATGTATAGGAGAAACCTACTGCATTGGAGCCATGGAGAGGGTGTCCTTTTTGGAGCTGGTGCAGTCCATCATTGAGGCCGCAGGCTCTGGATCCTACCGGCACGTGCCGTGGCCCAGGGAGAGAGAGATAATAGAGGTGGGCGATGTGCGCACCGATGACTCAAAGCTGCGCGGCGACACCGGATGGTCCCCCAAGATTCCACTGGAAAAAGGCCTCGGCCTCACGGTAGAGTTCTACAGAAATTATAGGGAGCACTATTGGTGAGGGGGACAAAAACCAAGATAGTGCTCTTGGGAGCCGGAGGGCTCTTGGGGAGGGAATGCCGCTCAAGCCTTGCAGAGCTGGGTGAGTTGATCGCCTTGGAGCGCAAAGAACTGGATTTGACCAAGCACCAACAAGTCAGAGCGATGCTCCGGGAGCTTCGTCCCACCGTGGTGGTAAATTGCGCTGCTTACACGGATGTGGATGGTTGCGAGACCCGGCCTGAGTGGGCGCATTTGGTCAACGCATTGGGGCCCGGCCTTCTGGCTGAGGCCACCAGGGATTTGGGGGCGTACCTTGTTCACATTTCCACCGATTACGTGTTCGACGGCAACAGGGCCCTCCCCCTGGGTTACAAGGAAGAAGACCCAGCCTCTCCCCAAAGCGTTTACGGGAAGAGCAAGTGGGAAGGAGAGGAAAGGGTACGCCAAGCCAACCCCCACCACCTCATCTTGAGGACCGGTTGGCTCTATGGGATCCATGGCAGGTCCTTTCCCAAGGCGATCTTGGCCCAGGCATTGAAAGGAGGCCCCCTAAAGGTTGTAAAAGACCAATTCGGATCCCCCACTTGGAGCCGTACCCTGGCTTTTCAGATCACCGCTTTGCTTAGGGCCGGAGTTACAGGAACCGTGCATGCCACAGCCCACGGGCATTGCAGCTGGTTCGATTTTGCATGCCGCTTGATCCAACTCACAGGGATAAAGGCAGAGATCCATCCTTGTACAACTGCTGAATTTCCAAGACCAGCCAAGAGGCCCGCCAACTCCATTTTAGAGAAACAACGTCTTTTGGAATTGGACCTGGATCGCATGGGCACATGGGAAGAGAGGTTGGAGCAATTCTTGCAAAGTGACTGGGAGACCCTTATGCAAGAGCTAAAGGGAGTTCCTTGAATCACAAGGAGAGGCCGTTGGAAACCATTTTGATTACAGGGGGATGCGGGTTCATAGGAACCAATTTGATTCGCTTCCTATTGGAGAGGTCAGCATTTAGGGGAAAGCTGATAAACGTGGATCGCCTCACATACGCGGCCAACCCCAGGAACCTGGAGGACCTCTCAGCCCGTTTTCCAGACAGGTATGTGTTTTACAGAGCCGACATATGCGATGAAAAAGCCCTTTCTCATATATTCAAAGACCATCAGATAGATGTTATTTGCCACCTAGCCGCCGAATCTCACGTGGACCGCTCCATAAGAAGCCCCAGGGCCTTCTTGGAAACCAACGTCATGGGCACCTTCCAGCTTCTGGAAATGGCCAGGGCTCACAAGGTATCCCGGTTCCATCATGTAAGCACCGATGAGGTGTATGGAAGCCTGGGGCCCCAGGGAGTCTTTACAGAGGAGAGTCCCTATCGTCCCAACAGCCCTTACTCGGCCTCCAAAGCCGCTTCAGACCATCTGGTGAGGGCTTATCACAAGACGTACGGCTTGGAGGTGACTATTTCCAACTGCTCCAACAATTACGGCCCGTATCAATTCCCTGAGAAACTTATTCCTCTTATGATTGTTCGGGGCCTAAACTGGAAGCCGCTTCCGGTTTACGGGGACGGGAAAAACGTGCGGGATTGGATCCATGTTGAGGATCACTGTGAGGCCATCTGGTTGATAATGAACCAGGGGAAACCGGGGGAAACTTACAATGTGGGAGCACATGGAGAGGTGCAAAACCTGGAGCTGGTGAAACGCATCTGCGAGATACTGGACGATATTAGGCCATCCAGGGAGGGCAGGAGCCGAAAAGAGTTGATAACCTTTGTTCAGGATCGTCCCGGGCATGATCGTCGCTACGCCATAGACCCAAGCAAGATAAACAGGGAACTGGGTTGGAAGCCTAAGCGCACGCTGGATCAAGGACTCCAGGAAACGGTGCGATGGTACCTGGAGAACCCCAATTGGGTCTCACAGGTGAGCAGTGGGGATTATCTTCAATGGATGAAGACTCATTACGGGGAAGTCACATGAAAGCACTGGTTTTGAGCGGTGGGGCGGGCACGAGGCTAAGGCCCCTTACCCATACCGGAGCCAAGCAGCTGGTTCCTGTGGCCAACAAGCCCATTCTTTTTTACGTTTTGGAGAACATAATCTCCGCAGGCATCAAGGATATAGGAATCATCATATCCCCTGAAACAGGCCGGGAAGTCCAAAGAGTTGTCGGGGATGGAAGCCGCTGGGAGGCCTTCATCACTTATATTCTCCAGGAGAGGCCCGGGGGTCTGGCTCATGCTGTGCAGACTGCACGGGATTTTCTGGGAGATTCTTCCTTTGTGATGTACCTGGGGGACAACCTCATAGGTAGGGGCATTCAAAGATTTGTGGAGAGATTCCGAAGGGAAAGCCCCGAAGCCCAGATCCTTCTTAAGCCTGTGGATAATCCCTGTGCATTCGGGATTGCAGAGGTGGATGGGGAAGGTCAGGTGGTCCGGCTTGTGGAGAAACCCAAAGAGCCCAGATCCAACCTGGCTTTAGTGGGTATCTACATATTTTCTCCAAAGATCTTCAAGGCCATAGAGCAGATAACCCCCTCTTGGCGGGGAGAGCTGGAAATAACGGATGCCATTCAAAAGCTCATTGATTGGGGAAGCCCGGTCCTGAGCGAGGTGATCCAAGAGTGGTGGCTGGACACGGGTAAGAAAGACGACCTGCTTAAGGCCAACCGGGTGGTCTTGGACGAATGGATTCGCAGGGATGTGAAGGGCACAGTGGAGGGCGCCTCGGACGTAACAGGACGAGTGGTGGTGCCTCCTTCAGCAGTGATCCGTGACAGTGTAATAAGGGGTCCTGTGGTCTTGGGACAAGATGTGTTGGTGGAGCGCTCTTTTGTGGGACCTTTCTCCAGCATAGGAGACGGCTGTCGAATCGCTCACTCGGCAGTGGAACACGTGGTGCTCTTGGAGAATTGCCGCATAGAAAAAATACAGAGACTTGAAGACTCGGTGGTGGGAAGGAACTCTGTGATCCGAAGAAGGGATCAGGCTTTTACAGAGTCCCTTTGTCTAATGATTGGAGATGATTGTGTGGTGGAGCTCTAGCCCTCCTGTGCAGACCTCTGACCCGGATTATTTTCCAAGGCCTGGGGGTTTGGGGGCTACGCCCCCACGCCCCCGAGATGCTTTGGTATAGACCGGCTTGTCCAAACATCTCATTAAGGCAACCCGCATTATCTACTCATCGTGAATAAGGCCGGCCGAAATCCAACTTAGGCCCGGGCTTTCTTCAAAAACATCCTGGTTTGTGTTTCTTGTTCCACCCCAGGGTTTGATCAGTGTAACCTGAGGCACCCGGGTCTGGGCTGAGGGCTGCGCAGTCTTTTGGAAATTGTCTTGGGTGGGGTATCATGGTCGGATGAGCATTCTTAGAAACCAATCTCGGGAGAACTAAATGGTCCCTAAAGCGGTTTGGATGGAGTTGGAGGCAAGCAGGTCCAAGCATATAGAAGATCTCTTGGATTTTCTAAGAATACCCAGTGTCAGCACCTCCCCTGAACACGCCCTAGGTGTGAAACAGGCTGCCGGCTGGCTAGCCGAGCGTCTGAAGGCTCTAGGCTTTGAGGTGGAGACCCTGGAGACCCCCAAACACCCGGTGGTGTTTGCCCAAAGAACCCCTTACCCTGACAGACTCACCCTCTTGATTTACGGACATTATGATGTTCAACCCACAGATCCTGAGAGTGAATGGGAAAACCCCCCTTTTTCTCCCCGGATTCTGGAGGATCATGTTTACGCCAGGGGAGCCAGCGATGACAAGGGCCAACTCCTGACTCACCTGCATGCCTTGGAGGCCGTTTTGCGCAGCCAAGGGGAATTGCCCCTCAACGTGAAGGTGCTCCTGGAGGGTGAGGAGGAGATAGGAAGTCCCAGCCTCCCTGAGGTGCTCACCCGAAAGGCTGCACAGTTGGAGGCACATGCCGTAGTGGTCTCGGACGGGTGCCAGTTCGCCCCTGGAATCCCAGCCATAACCTACGGTCTTAGGGGATTGGCTTACGTCCAGATTGATGTGATGGGCCCACGCCTGGACCTTCACTCCGGCTCTTTTGGGGGATTGGTAACCAACCCTGTACAAGCTCTGTGTAGTATCCTCTGCTCCCTCAAGAACCCGGACGGCACAGTGGCCATACCGGGTTTTTACGATGACGTCACCCCACTGGAGCAGTGGGAACGGGAGGAGATCTCCAAACTGCCTTTCCAAGAGGAGTCCCTCAAGGAATATCTGGGGGTGGAGGTTCTGACCGGGGAAGAAGGTTACAGCCCTTTGGAGAGAAGATGGGCTAGGCCCACCTTGGATGTGAATGGAATCTGGGGTGGATTCTCTGGCTATGGAGGCAAGACCGTGATTCCTTCAAGGGCGGGGGCTAAAGTGAGCATGCGTCTTGTGCCCCGCCAGGATCCAGCTGTGATAAACCGATTGCTCAAGAGCTTCGTGGAGGAAATCCGTCCCCCTGGTGTGAGCATCCAGGTGACCGAATTCCACGGCGCCCGGCCGGTTCTGGTGGACAGGAGTCTTCCTCAGGTGCAGGCAGCGGCCAGGGCCATCAAAGCCGGCTTCGGGAAAGCCCCTGTTTTCATAAGAGAAGGCGGCTCCATTCCAGTTGTCAACATGCTCAAGGAGATGCTGGGCATAGAGGCAATCCTGCTTCTGGGCTGGGGAAGCCCTGAAGACGGGGCTCACTCTCCCAACGAAAAGTTTTCCCTGGAAAGCTTCCATGCAGGCACCAGGGCCTCGGCCGCCCTGCTTTATGAGCTGGCCCCATAGCTCGGCATTTCTGTGCTGGTTTTGGCCCCCATTATCCACTCACACTGAATAGTGCGAGTCAGGGAAGCAGCCTGATGGAGCCTTCACTCTCCCCAGTTACTTCTCCTATCCAGGCATGAAAAATCCCTCGTTTTTCCATTGCAGTGTCCAAGGCCGCCCAAACAGCCTGCGGCACCGAGATAAGCAGTCCACCAGAGGTCTGGGCATCTGCCAGACAATCCAGGAGGAAGGGGGATATCACCCCCTCTAGGCGCATTGATTTTTCACAGTAGGCTCGGTTGGCAAAAGTCCCCTCTGGGACAAGTCCCTGACTGGCCGTCTCCAGGGCTGCCTTCAAAATGGGCACCTTGGAAGCCTTTATTGTGAGCTCCACCTTGGAAGCCCTGGCCATCTCAAGGGCATGTCCCAGGAGCCCAAAGCCTGTGATATCGGTACAGGCATTGACTCCTGCCTCCTGCATGGCCTCGGAGGCCTCCCTGTTCAGGGTCGTCATCCAGTGGACGGCCTCCCTTTCCGCTTCTTCTGAAGCCATCCTGGCCTTGATGGCTGTTGCCAAGATCCCGGTGCCCAGAGGCTTGGTGAGCACCAGGCGATCCCCTGGCCTGGCCCCCCCATTTGTCACCACTTTATCTGGATGGACCAGGCCCGTCACGCTCAACCCGTACTTGAGCTCTGGGTCGTCCACGCTGTGGCCCCCGACCAGCAAGGCCTCAGCTTTGTGAATCACCTCCATCCCTCCCAGCAGGATCTCTTTGAGAACCTCCTTGGGAAGCCCCTTTTTGGGGAAACACACCAGGTTCATGGCTGTGAGGGGTCTTCCGCCCATGGCGTAAACATCGCTCAAGGCATTGGCTGCAGCTATTCTGCCAAAGTCCCTGGGGTCGTTTACGATGGGAGTAAAGAAATCCACTGTCTGGATGAGGGCCAGATCCTCTCGAATACGTACAACACCAGCGTCGTCAGCCTTTTCCCATCCCACAAGAAGATCTGGACTGGCCTGCACAGGAAGCTCACTGAGTATCTCCTCCAGGTCCCCTGGAGGCAGCTTGCTGGCTCAGCCTGCGGCTCTGACGCCTTCAGAAAGCCGTATTTTTGCTTCCTGATCTTTTTTCATGAGTGGCTTCACTCCTAAAATTACTCACGGGCTTCCCAATGCCCGTTGCTTCTCAAGAGAGTGGGACCTGATTCCTCACAAATTCATCACCCTTTCAGCCTTGGAGAGCACCTCCAGGATTGCAAGCATGTTTGATACAGAACCAACCTGCAGTTTTGGGGCCAGCTTGAAGTGGTTAAGGCAGGTGCCGCAACATAGCACCTGAGCCCCCATGCGCTCAAGGGCTTGGATCTGCTCCAGTACAGGAGAGCCCTCAACCGCCAGCTTTACCCCTGAGTTGATGAGGATCACATGGGAGATCTCCTTGGCAAACTGAGCAAGGGTGTCCAAGTAGGCTCTCATGAGCACCCCACCCAGTTCCTCGTCCCCTCTCCCCAAAGTCTCTGAGCACACATAAACCACAAGGGACCTTGGGCTCTTCATATCACATACCACAGGAGGCGGCTCAGAGGCCTGCAAAGCTCCCTCCCCTTTCTCTATAAGGACTCTGTATTGGCCCTGCCCTGAATCCTCCTGAATCACCTTGTGACCCTGGCTCTGGGCAAAACGCACCACGTTTGTACAGGAGGCCTCGTTGTCCAGAAGAACCTCCAGATTTCCCTGGCTGATTTCATCCAAAGCCTGACGGGTCATGATCACCGGCTGGGGGCAAGAAAGCCCTCGGCAGTCCAAAAGTTTTCTTTGCATAACTGCTCCTCCGGTTCTCTTTCTCCTAAAATTACATCGGCATTGATGATAAGTCAATTCGTGATATCCTCTCAGCTCCTTTCTTGCAAAATGAATCCAAGTTCCAGAGCCTCTTTTTGTCCCACTCCAGAAGGTGTCTGGGGCCGGTCACGTTGCAACGGCAAGGACGATCTTCTATAGTAATCAATGACCTTCAATTTGGAGTTGCAGGGATGAGCCTGCTTCCAAGGCTCTCGTACTGCAGCTTGGATACCCTTTAGGAGGAAGTTCCATGGGAGCGGACACTCAACGCAGGATTTTCACCGGCGGCTCCAAGTACGTGCTGGATGAGGAGTTGGCCAAGATCGTTAATATCTCCATGGCCTTGGAGATGCCCCTTCTGCTCAAAGGAGAGCCCGGGACAGGAAAGACGATGCTGGCCCACGCCATAGCGGAGTCGCTCCATATGCCTTTGATAATCCTCAACGTGAAGTCAAGCATGAAGCTGGTGGATGCCTTGTATCAATATGACACCCTTACCCGTCTGAACGACAGCCGATTCGGGGACTCCAAAAGGGATGTGAGCAACATAGAGGAGTATATCCGGATGGGAAAGATTGGGCAGGCCTTTGTGTCCGATGAACGAGTGGTGCTTCTTATCGACGAGATAGACAAAGCCGACACAGACTTCCAGGACGACATGCTGGATGTTCTGGACCAAATGTCCTTCGACATAATCGAAATAGACAAGACCATAAAGGCCAAGCACAGGCCTGTGGTAGTGATTACCTCCAACGCCAAAAAAGACCTTTCGGATCCATTCCTGGGAAGGTGCAATTTCCATCACATAGCCTTTCCTGACCAGGAAATGATGAGCAAAATCGTGAGAGTGCATTTTCCAGAAATCGAAAAGGAGCTTCTGGAAAGTGCGGTTACAACTTTTTATAGACTAAGAGAAATCCGAAATATAGAAAAAAAGCCCGCCACGCGCGAACTTATCAATTGGATACGGGCTCTCCAGGCAGACCCGGATTTCCGCTTGAGAGACCTGCAGAAAGGTCAGGTGCCTTATCTGGGGGTCCTGTTTAAGAAAAGCCCCGATTACTCGGTGGCTCAGGCTGCGGTAGGACGTTTCAGGATATAAGGCACATTGCATTGGGCAGGCCTTTGCCCCTAACTTTCCGGAGGTTCCATGTTCGTTGATTTCTTCTTTTCCCTAAGGAAAGTGGGGATTCCAGTATCTCCCACCTCTTTTCTACGCCTGCACAAGGCCATGAGTATGGGGCTCATAAATTCCTTGGAGGATTTCTACACAGCAGCACGAGCTATTCTGGTAAAGAGCGAACGCTATTTTGATCTATACGACCAGATTTTCGCCCATGTCTTCCGGGGGGTCGAGCTAAAGGAACCCACAGAGATAGAGCTGGGAGAGGTGGCGCGAGCCCTCTTGGAGGAGTGGCTCAGAGACCCCCAGGGCCTGTCCGAAGCCTTGGGCCTGAACCAGCAAGAGCTCTCCAAGCTGAGCCCCGAAGAGCTTCTTCAGTACTTCTTGGATCGCCTCAAGGAGCAGACAGAGGCCCACCACGGGGGCAGCAAATGGATAGGCACGGGAGGCACCTCCCCAGTAGGACACTCGGGTTACCACCCTGGAGGTATGAGGGTGGGGGGCGTCTCTCGCAACCGCTCCGCGGTGAAGGTAGCCTTGGATCGCCGCTACAAGGATTACTCTCAGGAAGGGCCTTTAACGCCTTCCCAGATGGGAGAGGCCCTCAAGCGTTTAAGGCACATGGTGCCTTCGGGCCCCAAGGACCAGGTAAATGTTGAGGAAACCATCTATCAGACCATGAAAAACGCCGGTGAAATAGAGATTGTGTTTGACCGTAGCCTCAGAGACCGGCTGAAGGTGATACTGGCTATAGACAACGGGGGATGGTCAATGGAGCCTTACATTGATCTGGTCCAAACCCTTTTCAACTATGCAAGGGCTCAATTCAAGGACCTGAAAACATTTTTCTTCCACAACACCATTTACGACTACCTTTGGGAAGATCCCCCCAGAAGACACAAACCCTTTCCCGTGGACCAACTGGTGAAGCTGGATCCGCAGACCCGCTTGGTCATAGTGGGGGATGCTAGCATGGCCCCATACGAGCTGATGGCCACAGACGGCTCCATCCACGTGGAGGAACGCTCAGGGAGGCCCAGCATAGAAAGGCTGAAATTCATCGCAGAGACATTCAGACATGCTGTCTGGCTTAATCCTGTGAGTGCCAACGAGTGGAACTACACAGCCACAATTCGTTACATAAGAGAGATCTTTCCCATGTTCGAACTGACACTGGATGGTTTGGAGGCGGCGGTAACGCATCTCATGAGAAAGGACAATTGAACCAAGAGGCAGGAGGCACCCAATGCCCATAGTCACCATTTCCAGAGGTTCTTACAGCCACGGCAAGGAAGTGGCTGAAAGGGTGGCCCAAAGGCTGGGCTACCAGTGCATAGCGCGGGAAGTGCTCCTGGAGGCTTCCCAGCAGTTCAATGTGCCGGAAGTACAGTTGATCGATGCCATAGAGGTGGCCCCTTCGGCCTTTGATCCTCTGACATATAGGAAGAAGAGATTTGTGGCTTACATCCAAGCAGCCCTCCTAAGGAAAATACAGTCGGACAACGTGGTCTACCACGGCTTTGCCGGACATTTTTTCCTCCGCACGGTCCCCAACGTGGTTAAAGTAAGAATCCTGGCGGATTTAGAGGAAAGAATACGCATAGTAATGGAGAGGGACGGCCTGAACTGGGGAGAGGCCGCAAGAACTATAGAGAAACTGGACGAACAGAGAACCCGCTGGAGCCTGGCTCTCTATAATATGGATCCGGCGGACCCAGGCCTTTACGACCTGATTTTCAATATCAGGCAACTCAGCCTGGAGGGCGCGGTGGAGCTCATCTGCCGGGCCGTCATGCTGCCTGAGTTCAAGACAACTCCCGAGGCCTTACAGAGGATCCAGGATCTTCTGCTGGAAGCTGAGGTCAGGATAGCTCTTGGGGAGATCGGGCTGGATTTCCTTGTGCATGCTGAAAGAGGCAAAGTGAGGGTGGACACCCGCTGCCCTCGAGGGAAGCAGGATGTGGTTCGCAACGAGGTGCAAAGCGCCCTTTCGGGAATCCCAGGCATTCAGGAGCTTCGGGTGGAGGTGCTGCCCTCGCCCTGACTCTTTTTTTTCGGTTCCAGCCAGGTCTGAAATGGAATATCTGGGGGTTTTGCCGGGGGTCGGGTGCGCAGCCTCCAAAGCCGAAGGCTCTGGAGAATCATCAGAGTTAGGTTGAGGCTTTTTGCTTGGGGAAAAAGGCCATGAGACCCCTTTTCCATCCCAGGCTCGTGCACGGCCCTTTCGGGGATCCTGGGTTGTACGTGGCCTGGATGCACAAAGCAAGGGCAATCCTTTTCGACCTACCGGATCTAAGTCCTCTTCCTTCGGGAGATCTGATCAAAATCTCACATGTTTTTGTTTCACACACCCACATGGATCATTTCGTGGGGCTTGACAGCTTGGTCCGCCTTAGCCTGGGGAGGGACAAGAAGCTTAAGATCTACGGTCCAGCGCCCATCCTGGATCAAACCGCGTGGAGGCTTCGATCTTATACCTGGAACCTGGTGGGGGGCTACAAAGAAGGTTTGGTGCTGGAGGTCACCCAACTCAGAGGTAATCTCCTGGAAAGCACTCTACTGGACTGCAAAGAGGAGTTTAGGGACAAAGGTCTGCGGGAAGTTGCGGTTTTCGACGGCACCTTGTGGGAAGAGCCGGGTGTTAGAGTCAAGACCGTTCTTTTGGACCACAAGGTTCCCTCCATGGCCTTTAGCCTGGAAGAGCCTCTCCACGTGGAAGTGCTCAAAGGTAAGCTGGAGGAACATGGGCTTAGACCTGGGGGCTGGTTGAGGACTCTCAGGGAGAAGGTGATGGAAGGCGCATCTCCTGAAACATTGCTGGAGGTAAATCCAAGGGAAAGAGGTCCACTGCCCCTGGCTTGGCTTAAGGAAAACCTTATACGCTGCTCCAAAGGCCAGAAAATAGGTTATGTGGTGGATGTTGCACCCACCCAGGAGAATCTGGAAAAGGTGGCAGGATTGGTGAAAGGGGCTGACCTGCTATTTATCGAGGCTCCTTTTCCCGAGAGTGAGGGCCACAGGGCCATAAACAGGGCCCATCTTACAACCCGCAAAGCTGGTGAGATGGCGGCTATGGCCAAGGTGGGCAAGGTAATCCCTTTCCACTTCTCTCCCAAGTACGGCCCGGATCCTTCACCCCTTGTAAAGGAGGTGAAGCAGGGTTTCAAAACCTTGATGGAGAACCCTTCCCGTTGAGAGCGAAAAGGGACTGCAGATCCCTGTGTCGTGCAGGAGGAAAGCCGCCATGGAATCCAGACCGCTTTCCAGAAGCATGGAATTGGAGGAGCTCAGAAGAAAGCTCTCTGCACAGGAACAGCTCCAAAAAATAACGAATCTTATCCACTGCGCACGTGACCTCAATGAGATTTTTCTGCGGGTAAAGGACCAAATTCTGGAGTTCTTCCAGGCTGAAAGGATAACCATCTACGGCGTGGATGCAAGGGCAAACCAGATCTTCTCCAAATACAAGGAAGGTCGGGAAATAAGGGAGATAAGGCTCCCCATAGACGGCCACAGCCTGGCAGGCTTTGTAGCCTTGAGCAAGAAACCGGTGAATATACGTGATGCATACGACGAGGCTGAGCTCTCCAAGAAGGTTCCTGTGCTTCATTTTGACAAGAGCTGGGATCAGAAAACAGGCTTTCGTACCACCCAAGTGCTGGCCGTGCCCATTCTCTTCAAGAAGGGCGGCAAGTCCCTCTTCGCAGGAGTAGTTCAGCTCATAAACAAACGCTCAGGGGAGGCTTTTACAGAGGAAGACCTGGCAAACCTGGAAATGGTGGCGGAAGCTTTGGGCATAGCCTTCACCAATCAACAACGCATGGTGCAACGCACCCCCACACGATATGACCAGCTTCTGGAACGGGGGCTCCTGAGTGAGGCGGAGCTGGATCAGGCCATAGGCAAGGCCAAAGCTCAAAAAGTGGATCCAGAGATGCTATTGATGGCTGAGCAGGACATATCCAGGGAGGATCTGCTTAGGAGCTTGGCGGCTTTCTACGGGTGCGGATACCTGCTCTTTGACGAAAAGATCCCTTTGGATCCAGGCTTAATGCAAGGGATCAGGCCTGATTACCTGATGCACCGGATGTGGGTTCCCGTGTGCAAGGCGGGGGAACGGGCGCTTGTTCTGGTGGACGACCCCAAAGATCTGGCCAAACTGGACGAGATCCGCACCCACAGGCAGTTGCGCAACTGTGAATTCCGGGTGGCTTTGAAGGAAGATATCCTGAGATTCATTCAGGCTCATCTCCAGGCAAGGGAAGCCTCAGGAGTTCAGACCCAGGCCCGCAGCACCACAGTCTGCGTTTCTTCCATGGAGGAGATCTTAAGCAGCCTAAAAGGAGAAGAGACGGAAGTCGCCTCTGAAGAGAATTGGGCTCCCCTGGAGGTGAGTGAGGCCGACTCCAGCGTGGTGCGTCTGGCCAACCAGATCATAAGGGAAGCCTTCAAAATGGGCGCCTCAGACATACACATAGAGCCTTATGGAAGGAAGGACACGTTGGTGAGGCTTCGCATAGACGGTGTTTGCATGAACTATCTGGCGGTTCCTGCCAGCCATGCCAGGGCCCTGGTGGCCCGGTACAAGATCATGGCCTCCATGGACATAGCAGAACGCCGTAAGCCCCAGGATGGAAAGATCAAGTTCCAAATCCAGGACAGGGAAATCGAACTGAGGGTGGCCACAATCCCGACCGCAGGGGGCAATGAAGACGTGGTCATGAGGATCCTGGCAGCCAGCGAACCCATCCCCCTGAACAAGCTGGCCATGAGCGAACGCAACTACAAGGTCTTCTTGGACATGATCTCCAAGCCCTACGGGATGGTGCTGGTGGTGGGACCCACAGGAAGCGGAAAGAGCACTACTCTCCACTCGGCCCTGGGACACATCAACACTCCCGAAAGAAAGATTTGGACCGCCGAAGACCCTGTAGAGATAACCCAGAGGGGTCTTCGCCAGCTCCAGGTGCACCCCAAGATCGGCCTTACCTTTGCAGCGGCCATGCGCTCCTTCTTGAGGGCTGATCCAGACGTGATCATGGTAGGGGAGATGCGCGACAGGGAGACCGCCGAGATTGCCATTGAGGCCTCTCTGACGGGCCACCTGGTTCTGAGCACACTTCATACCAATAGCGCCCCCGAGACAATCACCCGCCTCCTGGAGATGGGAATGGACCCGTTTAATTTCGCAGACTCTCTCATAGGAGTGTTAGCCCAGAGGCTTGTGCGAACTATCTGTGCTGACTGCAAGGTGCCCTATGAGCCGACACAGAAGGAGTTCCAAGAAATGGTGGAGGCTTATGGGCCCGCTCAGTTCTCCAAACTGGAAGTTTCTTATGGGCCGAACTTGCGCCTGTGCCGGGGCAAGGGTTGCGAAAAATGCAACGATACCGGTTACCGCGGCCGCATGGCCATCCACGAGCTGCTGGTTGCCACAGACAGGGTAAAGGAGGCCATCCAGAGGCGAGCAAGGGTAGAGGAGATCCGCAGCCTCGCAATCCAAGAGGGGATGACTACGCTTCTCCAGGATGGGGTGGCCAAAGTACTCAACGGGTTTACGGATTTCCGGCAGGTCAGGTCCGTCTGTATGAGATGATGTTTCTCAAGGGGCTTCCAGCAAGAGCCATCTAGGTCGGGCTATTCCCGGCCCTGGGAATCCTCCGTCTCTGGCATTGACGCTGTACGTGATCCACAATCCAGAGGAGCTGCACTCAGGGTGAAGCTTGGCCCCGTAGCAGTAGAACATTTGGGAAGCTGCCTCAGGACAGGTGTAAAGAGGCTGAGCATCCCCCCAAGGGCCTTGGGGCGCCGAAGCTCGGCGCAAGACCATTTGAGGTGAAATACCCCCAGGGCTGTAAAGGCATGTCCATCCGTGACCCTGGGGGTCAGTGGATATTGTCAGCTCTGTACCTACCCCATCAAAAAGGGGCTGCGCTTCTTGGAGGAAAGGAGACCAAGTCTCCCTTGCGGCCCAGAACTCCCAACCGGCTTCGACTCCCAGGCTAACAAAATGCGTCTTATGAATCCTGGCCAGGAAAAGTTTTCTGCTGCCCCCGTAGGACCTGGTGGCAAAAAGCAAGATGTAATTGCCGTATCTTAAGGGGGAGGAGGCAACCAGGAAATCCTCTCCAGGCCAGGGAAGGTTCACTCGTAGGAGTTCCCATTGGGAAGGCGGGGCCCTGGGATTTGATATGCGCAGCAACTCGGATCCCAAGACATTGAAATCCCACGGGCCGGGTCCCCTGCGTTCCATCCGATGAAAAACAAGGAAAAGGCCCTCCTGAAGCGAAATGCCCCCGACAGGCCAAAGCCATCCCTGCTTCTTTTCTGGGGGTTGCATTGCTGCAGAGGCACCCTCCCCCAAGAGGGGCTGGAAAGCATCGGAGCACTCCCCCTCTTGGATTCCCATGGAATTGGAGACCATCTTCAGGCTTCCATCCCCGGATCTAAGCCATGTGTCCCCGAAAAGCCAAAGCCGAAGGTTTTCTGCAAGGGGAACCGAGATGGCACCGTCTGCTCCCAGCCAGGAGCTATCCTTGGGGACAAGAAGACCTGAGTCAAGAAGCCTGGAGTTCCCCCAAGCTTGGGTAGCACACAGGTTTCCTGCCAGGGACAAGATGGCCCAGATAAGCAGCTCTTTGAATTTCCCCACGGGGAAATTAATACTTCGATATGGTCTTCTTTTAGCCCTTGCGCAGGAATGGATCAATGTGTATGACCTTTTCTCCTGGCGTAGGAACCCTTCGTATGGGACGTTGGGCTGAAAAGGGAAGGTTTTCGTCTGCAAAGTACTCTTTTTCCAGGTTCTGGATATATTGGCGCAGCTCGGGTTTGTCCTGGACAATTCGTTCCACTTCCTCATCCAGTATCTCTGAAGCACGGCGCACCTCTCTGAGGTCCAACCTAACCCCTAGAAGGCTCTGGAGGCGCTCCAGAATGGCCAAAGAAGTCTTGGCGTTGTTGGACTGGATGTAGTAGGGCACGTGTCCCCAGATGCTGGTTGCCGGAAGCCCTATACTTTCTGCCTCTACCAGCAGGTGGGTATGGATGCTCATGGGCCCCTCATACTGAGCAGGTCGAATGCGCAATTCCGAGAAACGCTCCAGCCTCTGGTCGTCGTTTGTGATCCCGCTCACTCTGGGCTCCACCGTGTGGGGAATGTTGTCGTAAAGCCCCCCCACGGTCAGCACTTCTGTAATCCCCAATCTCTGCACCACCTTCAAGAAGAGCTCCGAGAAACGAGGCCACAAGAGATGGGGCTCTTGCCCAAGGAAAAGCACCAGATCCCGGCTGGAGCCTGGTACAGGACCTGCAGCATAGAAAGCCCCACAGGGGAACTGCACCGAGCGGACCCTCCCACCCTCTATGCTTACCATGGGCCTTTGCTGTATGAGATCGAAAAAGGACTCTGGGCGGATCTCTGCGAATCTGGCCCCCCCCAGATTCTGAATCAGAAAGGTTATGACCCAGCTGGAAACCTCCCCAGCATTGGGCCACCCGCCGAAGCCAGCCACAAGGGCTGGACTTCGAAGGTTAGGCTCGTAAAGCATCACTAGACCATCGCACATGCAAATATTATATCCGCCCATGGCCAAGAAGCTCAACTCCAAACTCAAGGCATTCACACTTGCCCCCAGAGGGCTTGGCCCTGATTCACCGTCAAAAAAAGTAGAGGACCTCGTTGGTCCTGTGGTTACAGGATGATAGAATACCTGCGGCAAGATGATTCTATCACCAACGAGGTGAGGGGATTATGGCACAAGGACAGCTTCC
>Ga0209381_1000730_pt1 | contig 70334 bp, 51 predicted proteins | sample DewCreD2012metaG_FD_184111 | JGI IMG/M metagenome (GOLD analysis project Ga0209381, IMG submission 184111) | Hot spring sediment bacterial and archeal communities from British Columbia, Canada, to study Microbial Dark Matter (Phase II) - Dewar... ... | reverse complement strand
ATCCGCGATACCGGGCGCGGGGCTGGCCAATCGGTTCGGGGGTGGTGGAGTCGGGGGTGAAACTGTTCAACAAACGAGTGAAGGGAACCGAGCAGTTCTGGAACGAGGACGGAGCGGAATCGATCCTGGCGTTACGGGCGCTGAACCTGAGTCAGGATGGACGATGGGACCACTACTGGTTGTGTGGCCAGCTTCTGCGGGGAGCCGCATAACATGCCACGCACCCCTTCACCTCCGGGTGCGTGGCACTTTTCGCGGCGGGCGGACCCCGTTGCATGGGCATCCCGCCCGTGCCCCAGCTTCGTGAGGGCACCGACGTTCGGAAAACCCTCAACATCGCCGTGCGATCCTCCACCCGGCGCCGAAAATCTCACGCACCCCTTCACCCCTTCTTCACCAGTTCCCATTGCTTCTCCAACCGCTTGGCCGAAATGGGAATCGCCGTCCTCAGTTCCTGGGCAAACAGCGAGACCCGGAACTCCTCGATCATCCACCGGAACAGGTCCAGGTTGGCATCGACCAGTCCCTGCTCGCGGTTTCGTCTGCTGCGATCCAGGTATGCCTCCCAGAACGGCCGGACTTCGGCCTGTCGCTCGGCATCACGCGTGTGCCCCACGGTCTTGAGTTTCTCCAGCCGGACTGCAATCGCCTTCAACCATCGCGGATAATGCGCCAGCCAGCAATCCGGCGTCTCGGTGATGAATCCCGGACGCATCAGGTGCGCCAACTGCTCGCGAATATCCGCGATGGCCGGCGCAAAGGCCGGGATCGCCGGCCTGGACAACTCCAGTGCCACCGCGTGATACGCCGCCAGCAGACGCGCCGCCAGTTCGGCCACCTTCTGCCCCGTTTCCAGGAGTCGATGCCGCCGGCCAGCCTCCAGGCGCAGCTCAAATTCCATCTGCGTCCGCACGTTCGCATCCGGCAGAAACGTCTGGTCAATCGTTCTGGCCACCAGGTCCTCACGAAGCTGCCGGGCCGGCCCAAGCGGTGCATATTGCAGAGACATCTCCCGCATTCCGGGCATTGACGAGGCCAGGTACTGCAATTCATCCCCCAATTGCAGCAGGTACAGCCGCCTCAGCCCAGCCCGGTGAGCCAGCCGCGCCGAATCTGGCGAATCCAGCAGCTTCAGCGAGACGGTCTTCCCGTTATCCACCAGGGCCGGGTATGCCGTCAGGTTCATCCCGTGTCGCTGGACGACGATCGACTCGGGCAGATCGCCGAAGTCCCACTGCGTGATGTTCTCCCGCCGATACCGGGGATGCGGCAGTTGCTCAAACGTGTGCTTCACCTGCACGCCCAGTTTTTTTCGGATCGCCTCCAGGTCGCGCCCCTGGGCAAGCTGCCTGCCGTTGGCGTCGATGATCTTGAAGTTCATGTGCAGGTGATCCAGCAGCGCCGACGGGTCAAACGCCTCGGGCGGGACTGCCATCCCCGCCTTCCTGCCAAGAAACATGGCAAGCGCGTCGCGCAGCGAGCCGTCGCCGGGCTTGAGTGTCGAGAACGCCTCCTGGGCAAAATCGGGCGCCGGCACGAAATTCACCCGCAGATTCTTCGGCAGCGACTTGATGAGGGCCGTGATCTTCTCCTTCAGGAAGCCGGGCACCAACCACTCAAACCGCTCGGCCGGCACCTGGGTCAGCAACTCCAGCGGGATCGTCACCGTCACGCCGTCGGCCGCGTGCCCCGGCTCCAGGTGGTACTCCAGCGGAAAGTGCATCGTCCCGATATGCAGCTGATCGGGAAACATTTCCTGGGTGATGTCGCTGGCCGAGTGCTGCATCAGGTCGCGCCGGGTCATGAACAGCAGCCTGGGATTGTGCCGCTCCACCTGTCGGCGCCACTGTTCAAACCGCGGACCGTTGTAGATTCCCGCGGGGATGCGCGCGTTATAGAAATCGAACCGCGCATCGTGGCTCACCAGGACGTCCCGGGTGCGCGCCTTGGCCTCCAGGTTCTGGATTTCGTCGATCAGCTTCCGGTTGTGCCGGAAAAACGGCGCATCCGTCCGATACTCTTCCTGGACCAGCGCGTGGCGGATGAAAATCTCGCGCGACATCACCGGGTCGATCGGCCCGTAGTGAACCGTCCGCTGGGGAATCAGCGTCAGCCCGTAAAGGGTCACGCGCTCGTATGCCACCACGTGGGCCGTCTGCTCGTTCCAATGCGGTTCCGTGTAGGTGCGCTTGACGATGTGCTCGGCCAGATGCTCGACCCACTCCGGCTGGATTTTCGCTACCGTTCGGGCATACAGCCTGGTCGTTTCCACCAGCTCGGCAGCCATGATCCACTGCGGCCTGGCACTGAACAGCGCCGACCCGGGATGGATGTTCACCTTCGTTCCCCTGGCGCCGGTGTATTCATACCCCTCCCCCCTTTGCGCAATGTTCCCCAGCAGCCCCGCCAGGAGCGACCGGTGAATGGCGTCGGACCGGGTGGACTCATGTTTGCGCCGCGACTGCATCGAAAACCATTGAATCCTGTGGAGAAGTGGAAATCAAATCCCTGCAAGGACGGGCATTTGTCCGCAGCACGGGCAGGATACGCGGGCTACGACCCAATCGTCCGCCACCCCGGATGCGTTTCCGGTTTCTCCTGCGGCGGCTCAACCAGCTTCCCGTAAAGCTCCGGGCGGCGGGCCCGGATGTACCTCCGCCCCGACGAGTGGTTAATCTTCTCCGCCGTCAAATACCCCACTACCACGTCGTCCCCCAGTTCATGGCTCTCCGTCAGCACCTCGCCATACGGATCGAGAATCATGGCCAGGCCCGGTTTGATCGTGTCATAATCCACGCCGATCGGGTTGGCGAACACCGCGTACACCCCGTTCTCGAACGCCCGCGCCGGCAACCACCGCATCAGCCACCCGCGCCCCTTGGGCCCGGTGAACTCCATCCGCAACCTCACCGGGTCACGCCGGCGGTTCTCCCACAATTCCCGATCCACCTTCCCGCGCCCCGGCATCACCGACGGCAGGCAGCACGTCACGTGCGGCATGACGATGATCTCGGCCCCCATCAGCGTCGTGATCCGCACGTTCTCCGGAAGATTGTTGTCATAGCAGATCAGGAACCCCACCTTGCAACCCAGCAGGTCGATCACGTTGTACGAATCGCCCGGAGTCAGGTGCGGACTGATGAACGTGTGCAGCTTCCGAAACTTCGTGACGTACCCTCCGGGCCCGACCGTCACATAGCAGTTGTAGATCCGGCCGGCCGAGTCGATCTCGAACAGCCCCGCCATGACGACAACCCCGTATTCCCCGGCAATCCGAATCAGTTCACGCACCGATGCGCCGTCCGGCACCGGTTCGGCCACCGCCGCCAGTTCCTCACGCGACAGCCCCTGCACCCAGGTGTACGCCGGAATACAGCACTCGTGAAAACACACGATTTCCGCCCCCTTCTCCGCGGCACGCCGCGTCAACGCCTCGATCCGCGACAGGTTGTACGCCTTGTCGTTGTCCCGATGCTCGAACTGTGCCGCCGCAATCGCGATGTCGCGCATGGCCAACATCCTACCCGATGCTCATTTCCAAGCCACCACAATCAGGTCCTGACTTGCCTGACGCACATACGCCTCGCGGCGATAGTCTCCGAAAATCTCCACGCGTGCGGCCCCGCCCTCCCGCGCCATGCTCTCCAGGTCCGCGGCCTCCAGACCCAGGAACGCCGTGCATTCACTCCGCATCTCCGGCTCTTGGTCTGCCAGCCGCGTCACCAGCAGGTCCACATACCCACGCACACCGCAGCGATGCACACCCTTGATGATCAGGTTCTGTTGCCCAGCCAGATCTGCAAGCCGGCACTTTTGCCACTGACACACTCCTTCCTCCAGCCGCCACAGGTTCAGCACATGAATCAGAACCGCACCTCCCCTCCTCACCGCCCTCAACAACTGCCTCATGGCCAATGCCGCCACCTCCATCGTGCCGGCCAGCGCCAGCGAATTCCCCACGCAGGTTGCCACATCAAGCGACTCCTCCTCTTCAACGGCCACGTCAAATCCTCTGACCACCCAGCGCAGGTCCGCCGACTGCCCCCACCGTGCCCGGCACCGCTCGATCATCGCCCCGCTCGCGTCCGCCCCCTCCACCTTCAGTCCCCAAGTGCGAAACATCACCGCGTGATGCCCCGTTCCGCAGGCCGCATCCAGTACCCGCTTGGCCCCGGTCCTCTCGAACAACCAGCGGTACAGCGGCTCCTCGTTTCGCAGGCGCTTTTGCCAGTCGATCATCGCCTCGTACGCTTCCGCCAGTTCATCAAAGGTCTTGGACATGTCCTCAGTATGCCCGCCCCGCACCCTTTGACAAATCGCCGGATCACCTATCATGTCCCATGCCCTTCGTTCATCTGCGATGCTACAATCCCGCAACCCTTCGGAGGTCCTGCATGCGCATGTCACGTCTTGCCGTGATGTTCCTGGCCCTGTTGTTTGTCCGGCTTTCCTTCGCAGCCGATCCCCCCGCCACCCAACCCTCCCAACTGGTCCGCAAGTCCATGGACCGCATTCTCTCCCTCATCGAGCCGGATATGTCCGCGCCTGCGCAGGCCCTCACGGCGCGCCTGGTTCTGGTCAGGTCAGAGGGCCTGCCTTCCTGGACCAGGGACCTCGCCGTCGATCTGGCGTTCCAGGCCCCCGATCGTCTCCTGCTGGTCGCCCATGTGGACAAACAGACCTACTCCGCCGCCCGCGACGGTCAGGACATCTGGATTCATGAGCCGCCCCTCAAGTTCGGCGTCCTCGGCCAGCCTGGCGTTCCCCGCTTCGCCGGCGACGACTCCTCCATAGACAACACCTTGCTCGCTCCATTTCGTGTGCCCCTGACCATCAAGACCCAGCTGCTCATGCTTCCGCTGCTCTCCCAGGCCGAGCTGCGGCCCCAGGAAGTCCTCGACAATCAGCCCTGCCACGTCGTCAGGCTCAGCATCCCTCAGGCCCTGCTTGAACTGCTCGGACTCCCCGCAGCCGAGCTTGAACTGGCCATCCGCCAGATCGATGACCTGCCGGCACGCATTCGCTTCACCGATGGCCGAAAGATCAATGCCGAACTGGCTTTACGGCAGATCAGCCTCCAGCCCCCCCTTCCCGCCGATCACTGGAAGATCAAGCCCAACCCCGGCGACCACATCGAGCGTGTCGCGGTCTCCCATCTCACCAAGTTCATGACCGTCGCGATCGACCTGCAATCCGCCAGGATCCCCACCCTCGGCCCTGCACGCGGCCAGCGCGTGCTTGTCGGTCAGACCGGCGAAGGCCGCCTCGAACTTTGGGATGACACCCGCGTCCTGTTTCTCAAGGGCACCCCCCCGGCCATGGGCCGACAGCAGGGAACACTCCTGAAAAAGGAAATCCACCTTGTCGTCGATCGCATCCTCTATGGCGTCGGCGTCGGCAGTTCCTTCGGAAAGGGCCGCTGGTTCTTTGGGGAAATCGAAGAGGCCCAGAGACGGCTCGCACCGTTTGTCTCCGACCGCTACTGGGCCGAGATGGACGCCCTGGCCGATGCCGCCGGCATCGACCGCCGCGAGATTCGACTGGCAAACCTCTTCCCGGAACTGTTCCACTGCACCGGATTTGCCATCTTCGGCGACGCCACCCAGAACGGCCGGATGTACCACGGCCGCGTGCTTGACTACCTTCGGGGCATGGGCCTGGAACAGAACGCCGTCGTCGTTGTCTACCAGCCCGATGAGGGCAACGCCTGGGTCAACATCGGCTACACCGGCTTCATCGGCTCGGTTTCCGGCATGAACGCCAAGCGCATCTCCATCGGCGAAATGGGCGGTCGCGGCGAAGGCAACTGGGACGGCAAGCCCATGGCCCAACTGATGCGGGAGGTCATGGAGAAGGCCGACACGCTCGAGGCCGCCATCGACATCTTCCGCAAAGGCCCCCGGACCTGCGAGTACTACTACGTCATCTGCGACGGCAACAGCCGCACAGCTGTCGGACTGGAGACCACCCCCGACAAGTTCGTCACCGTCTTCCCCGGCGAATCGCACCCTCTGCTGCCGCGCCCGGTGAAAGACGCCCTGCTGGTGTCCGCGGGCAGCCGTTACAACGCCCTGGTAGATCGCGTGCAATCCGGCTACGGCCGTTTCGACATGCTTTCCGCCCGCGCCCTGATGGATCCACCGGTCTGCATGAACTCCAATATCCACTCGGTGCTGTTCGCCCCCGAAACCTTGGACCTGTGGGTCGCCAACGCCGACTCAAAGAACGTGGCGAGCAAGACCCGCTACACCCATTACAATCTCGGCCAGATGCTCAAAGCCCCGCCCGCACCCCCGGCCGAAAAGGCGCCAATCCAGAAGCTCTGGGAAGGACTGACTAACTAACGCGATTCCTCCCGTCGCCATGGCGGCAGGGTCAGGATAATCGCAGTCATCGCCGCCAATGTCATGGCCAGACATCCCATTGTCCCTGCTCCGATGCCGGCGCATGGACGCTCGAGCCCGATTTAACCACCCGATATACAGTCAGTTATGACGTTGACTGCCGCCAGTTCGCGTCCGGCACAACGCTGGCATCGCGCGCACTGCTGGCAGCAGGCGTGTAAAGGGCTTCGGGGAGGCGCATGAAAAGGCCGTGGTGCGGAACGGATCCACACCACGGCCTGGTTTTGTGACTTCAACGATCAGCCCGCTGATTATGCGAGCAGTTCGCTGATCTTGCTCTCACCGGACGCCTGGAACAGGTCGTCATCGTCGGCAAACACGCCATCGTCCGCGATCGCCGAGCCGGCGTTGAACACGCTGCCGGTCGGAGCCGGGGCAGCGGGTGCCGCGGCAGCCGCAGGCAGAACCAGCGTCACCGCAACCGGTTCATCGTCAGCCACAGCGGCGTCTTCGGCAACCGCGCCGCCGCCACCGCCGCTGTTGGGGTCGAACAGCGACAGGCTCTGCTGGAAGGTCGGATCGCCCGGAACACGGCTGCCGGTGAAGCCGGCACCCATCAGGGCGAAGTCGAACCCTTCGATCGCGCCATCCATGTTGATGTCGCCGAACAGCCAGCCGCTGCCGTCGCCGGTGAAGCCGGCACCCTGCAAGGCGAAGTCGAACCCTTCAAGCTGACCGTCCAGGTTCGCGTCGCCGTACCAGGTGTAGCTGATCAGCACATCGGTCGCCGCCAGCCCGCTCACGCCGCGCCAGGCATCCCAGACCTGCGTGCCGTCGCCGTAATCGTTGATGATCGCGCCGATGCCCACCGTCTGGTACAGGGCGCTGGCGCTGTCGGCGGCCGCACTGCTGGTGATGCCGGTGCCGGTCCAGTCGAACGCCTCGGTGGCACCGCTCATGACCAGCGCCTGGATCGCCGCCAGGTCGCCGTTCCTGACCACCACGCCGTTGTCGGCGATGTCCAGCGTCGCGCCCGAGGCGATGCTCAGGCCGCCGGTCGTCAGGATGTTGGTCCCGGACTGGGCCAGCGTCGCCTTCGACGTGCCCTGCAGATTCAGGCCCTTGAGGGTCGTCGCGGCGTTGAAGCTGATCGCCGCGGCGTTCTGGGCCACCACGTTCAGGTTGGCCGCGCCCGCCACGCCGAAGCTGCCATCGGTCACGGTCAGGGTGTTGGTCGCGGCCGCGCCAACGACCGCCAGGTTCTCCACGCCGCTGATGGCCACGGACTTGCCGTCGAAGCTCACGCCCGCGGCCGTCGCCGTCACGCTCGAACCGCCGGCTGTGCCGATCACGCCGATCGTGTCGCTGCCGCCGCCGCCGCCGTTGAAGGTCACGGTGTTGCCGGCGGCCACGAACGCCGCCACGCCCGCGTCGAACCACATCCTGTCATTGCCGTCCAGACCGTTGATGATGATGTTCTTCAGGCCCGACAGCGGACGGGAGTCAACCACCACGTTCGCCATCTTGAGCTGGATCACATCGCCGGAGCGAGTGAGGGTCGCCTCATCATCGCCTGAGGTTCCGTCGATGACCCAGTCGGAGACGAGCACCGGCTCGGCAAAGGTCTCGGTCAGGTCCTCCGCCGTCACGGTGCACAGCGTACCCTGGCTGTGCGAGGTCACCGCCAGGCCGACGAAGAAGTTCTCCGTCAGGCCCACCAGGGCGCCCGTCTGCCAGCCGATGGTTCCCCAATCGGCCGGGCCGGGGTTCTCGGCGTAGGACAAGGTGATACCAAGATCGTCGCCGCTCCTGATCAGCTTCAGCCACACCGGGATCACGTTGTTGGCCGCCGGCACGATGTTCAGGTTGCCGCTGAGGGAGTTGGTTCCCTGGCGATACTGGAGCTCGATGCCGTTGCTCGGCGTCGTCACCAGCATGACATGCCGCGAACCCGGAGTGAGGGTCTCGCGGATCATCACGCCCGCCTTGGCCCAGACGTTGGTGTTCTCCTGGGTCATGATGCGGACGTAGACTTCGCCGTCGCCGGTGGCCGGGGTGTACACGTACCGGAACGCATCGGCGTTGTCCCAGATGTCGTTGCCGTCGCCGTCCACCACGTAGCCCAGGTCGCTCCACCAGTTGGCGTCGCCGACAGTCGGATTCGTGCCCACGTTCGGGCCGATGTCCTGCGTCAGCCACGGCGCCGGCAGCGTGCTGGCCACCGCGGTCGCGCTGATCTCGTTGCTGAAGGTCGAGAAACCGTTCAGGTTGATCGCCCGGATCTTGTAGGTGTAAGTGCCTTCCGCCAGGCCGGTGTCAAACCACGGCATCGCCGGGGCGATCGTCGCACGCAGGCTGAAGTCGGCATCGCCCGGCGCCTTGCGCCAGACCTCGATGGCGGTCTCATTCACCGCGTTGTCGGTCCAGTTCAGGGCGATACGGTAGTTGCTGTAAGGCCGGGCCGTCAGGTTTGTCGGGGCGTCGGGCACGCCGGCACCCGACACGAGCTGCTGGATGGCGGCCGGATCGACCGCGCGATCGTAAATCCGCACGTCGTCCATCAGGCCCTTGAAGAAATCGCCCTCAACCGCGCCGCTGGCTTCCTTGGCGCCGATGACCAACTGATCGCCGGTATCGGTCAGCAGGTTGCCGAAGGCCAATTCTGAGGCCGCCTCGGTGCCGTTGATGTAGAGCTTGAGTTCGCCGCCGTTGTACACGCCGGCCACGTGCGTCCACGATCCGGCGGCCGGAAGCGCCGTCGTCACGGAACCCACGCCCGGAACGTCGAACGTCAACTCGCCCCACTCGGCCAAGAGCCGATAGGCGCGGCTCGGATCGACAGTGCCCTCGTCACCCTTCTGCAGGATGCGGCGGTTGCCGTCCCAGTCATCGGCCTTGATCCAGGCCATGACCGAGATCGCGTACTGCGGCAGCAGGACCGGCGGATAAGTGATGTCCGGAACCTGCAAGTGCTGGTACGTGGTCGAGTCGAACGACAGGGCATAGTTGCCCTGCATCCGATCCGTCACGTACTGCGGCGTGGCGCCGCTGCCGCTGAAGTAGGCGTAGTTGTCGTTGACCGAAACGTCCTCGGTGCGATAGGCAAACGGGTCGTAATCCTCGAACGTCCAGTGACCGACCGGGTTGTCCAGCCCGGTCACGGTCAGCGTGATAGCGTCGGCGCTGGCCGGATCGGACTCGGTCGGGCCGTCGTTGAAGCCGCGCACCTGGAAGAAGTACTGCGTGCCCGCCTCCAGGTTCTTGGCCACGAATCCCGACACGCCCTGCGCCGTCGTCCCGATCTTGGTCCACGGGCCGCTGGCGCTGCTGCTCTGGTAGACGTTGTAGCCGCGGTCGTTGTTCGACCGGTCGGTCCACAGCAGGCGGATCGTCGAGTTGCTCGTTGCCACCGCGCTGAGATTCGTCGGGGCGAGCATACGGCCCGAGAAATCCACCGGCGACAGGAACCGCTGCGGCACCACGTCCTTCTGGATCGTGCCGTCCGTCGTCTCCCACCGCAGGATCGCGCCGGCGCCGCCGCCGCCCTCGCTCATCCGCACGCGGATATCCAGCAGCGTGCCGGCCTCCAGGTACAGGGAGTACGGCGCCGTGGCGTCGTGCGACTGCTCCTGGTTGGTGTAACCGGTCTGCGTGATGATGCGTTCGCCGTTGATGTCGAAGTAGAATTCGTCATCAACCCACTCGTAGAACCGGTAGTCGCCGGTGATCGGGATCAACAGCGTGCCTTCCCAGGTCGCCGAGAAGGTGTCCGGACCGATGATGCCCGGAACCGGGGAACCCGAACCCCAATTCTGGTAGATGGCCGGGTCGATCCGCTTGTGGGTCATGCCGGTCCAGAACTGCTCATCGTAGTACGTCACGTCAAGACCGATCCCTGCCACCGTCGGGCCGTTCGGCGTCGTGACGGACGCCGGACCCACCGGATCCGAGTACGCCAGGTTGAACGCGCGGACACGATACCAGTACGTGGTATTCGGCTTGGCCGTCATGTCCGTGTACTCGATGTAGTTCGTCCCGCCGGCGGTGGCCGCCGTGCCAACGCGCTCAAACGGGCCGCTCGAACTGGTGGCGCGCTCGATCACGTGACCCGCGTCGGTCGTGCCGTTGTCGATGAACGAAACCTTCACCGCGTACGGGCTCAGCGCCGTCACGGTCAGCGAGCTGGGAGCGTCCGGCGGGACGTTATCGAACGTCGGCCGCAACTGCGTCACCGGCACGATCTGGCGGCTGGTGGTCGCCGTCTCCCATTCCAGGGTGGCCGAAGCGCCGCCGCCCGAGTCGTACCACTCGACCTCGATGTTGTACCACTGTCCCTGTGTCAGGTTCACCCAGGGCAGGTAGGTGTCGTAGGTGTGGCCGCGGCCATACCAGCTTCCGGCATCGGTCGTCAGCGTTTCGCCGTCGCCGAAGGTCCCGTCCTGGTTCAGGTCGATCTTCAGGCGGATGCCGTCATCCGAACCGGGGATGAAGTGATAGGCCTCGGTCTTCTGGGCCATCACCTGTCCCTGCCACCGGATCCAGAAATCGTTGCCCACGCCCATGCCGGGGTTGCCGTCGCCCCAGAAGAAGTTGATGTCCCGGTCCAGCCGCTGCGAAATCGGGGCGTTGGCGTAGGGCGGCTGCTGGTTGTTGCCGGTCCAGTTCCAGTAGCTGCCCAGCAGGCCCGTGCCGTCGCCGATCGCGATCGACGTGGCGCCCGAGAGCGTCTCGCCGCCGTCGTTGGAAGCGCCGAGCTTGTAGTAATAGTAATTGCCCAGCGACACGCCGGTCGTGTCGGTGTAGGTGGTCGCGGCCACATCCGCCAGCTTCGTGTACGTCAGCGTGTCCGGATCGGCCACCGGCGTCGGGCTGGCGGCGCGGTAGATCGAATACGGCTTGTTGACAAACAGCGCCTGATCCCACGTCAGCGTCACCGAGGCCGGCGAATTCAGGAACGGCGGCGAGATGTTGCTGGTGCTCTTGACCACGCCCATCAGATACGGGCGTAGATCGTCGAACGGGGTCGCGGTCGCCTTCGGCGACGGATCCGTCTCCACGCCCAGCTGATCCAGCGCCCGCACGACATAGTCGTAAGTCGTGTCGTTCTCGGCCGTCATGTCGTAGTAGGTCACGCCCAGGATCGGGGTGGCGTTGAGCTTCACATACGCCTCGTCGCCCTGGCTGCTGAGCTTGCGATACATGTTGTAGCCGGTGGCGCCCACCGAGGTCGGCCAGCTCAGGTAGACCTGGTGCGGGCCGGGGATCGCCGTCAGCGCCGATACCGGCGCCGCCGGGCCGCCCGACAGGGCCACGCCCTGGAACTTCACGTTTGCCGCGCCGTCATTCACGCGATACCAGTCCACGCGAATGGTCTGGCCGGCCGAGGCCGCCTTGTACTTGATGTCAATCCGGCGGAAGAAGTCGCCGCCCAGGTTGCCCGAAAGGGTGATGTCGTCCACCGGAACCGTCGAGCCGTCGCTGATCGACACCAGCAGGTGGGGCTGGATGCTCCAGCCGCCCACCCACAGGGTCAGCGTGCGCTCGTACAGGTCGGCCGGGGCCGTGACATAGAAGCCGGCGCCAGCGCCGCGCGGGTCGTCATAGCTGGTCGTGCGGGCGAAGTTGTTGTCAACGCCAATCTGGTTCGGCGCCGTGCCGTCGTTCCAGTCAAAGCCCGAACCCCAACCGCCCCAACCCGGGCCGCCTTCCTGCCAGTCGCCCCAGGTCGTGCCGCGCAAGCCCCAGGACAGGGCCGCCGGCACGCCCGCCTTGCGGACGAACTGAATGCCTTCGCCGCCGCCGATCTTGATCCAGTCCACGCTGCCGATGGCGGTCAGGTTGTACCGTTGATTCTCGATATTGTTTGCATCGTAGGTGAAGCTCAGCGAGCCGGTCACCGGCTTGGGAGCCACCGCCACCGACTTGGCGCTCTCGATGGTGCCCACGCTCGGATCGGACACCGAACTGACCGCGTATTCGTAGCTCTTGCCGGCTTCGACGGTGGTGTCCACGAAGCGGTTCCAGTACGGCTTGGAATTCCACGGAATCTCGGTCAGCATCGTCCAGGCGCCGCCGACTTCGCGGCGATACACCCGGTGAGAGGCCTGACCCGCACCGTCGCTCCAGTCCACGGTGACCTTGCCCGGCTCGGAATAGGCCATGACCTGTTGCGGGGCCGACGGGACCGCGTACATCAGGTATTGCGGGATTGTCTGCCAGCCCTGGATGCCCGGGTTGTTGCCCAGACCTGCCAGGCTCACGATGTCGTACGCCAAGGTGACGGATGCATCGCCGCCGCCCTCAAAGTGCTCAACAATCACCGGCACGCGCTGGCCGGCCGTCAGATTAATGCGGGCCGCGTTGTCCCACGGCTCGCCCGGATGACCGCGCCACACCCAACTATTGACGACCAGCACGCCATTCACCCACACGCGGATGCCGTCGTCCGACCCGCCGCGGAAGCGGTAGCTGCCGGTGGCCGGCACCAGGAATTCAAAGGCGTAGCGAGACGAGAAGTCGTTGTTGCCGATGCCGCCTCCAACCGGATCGGTATCCCCCCAATAGAACAACACTTCGGGTACGATCTGCGTCACAGTCGTCTGGTGGTCAAAGTCGGACGTTTGCGGGCCGCCGCCATCCTGTGCCGTGTACTGAGCAATCACGCCGTTGCCCGGCGCGCCGGTCACGTTCATGGCCGTGGCCTTGCCCGAGCTGATCAGACCCAGTTCCGCGTTGACCGTTTCGATGGCGTAGGTTGCACCGGCCACGGGGGCGAAATCGGTGTAGCTCGTGGTGGTCACGCCCGTCGCGATTTGGGTGCCGTTGCGGTAGATGTTGTAGGAGGTGGCGCCGCCGGCCTGCTCCCATCGCAGATCCACCTGCGTGGCCCGCACGAAAGCGATCGCCTGGTGCGTGGCCACGGGCTTGGCGGTGAGTTGGCTGGCCGGAATCTGGTTCCAGCCCCACAGTTCGGTGTTGCCGTTGGCGGGATCGACCGCGCGCCATTCGACGGCCGCCGAAGCGCCGCCGCCGCCCTCGAAGGCTTCCTGCACGATCGTGATGACTTGGCCGGCCGTGAAATCCAGCGGCACGGCATCGGCCTCGCTGGTGCTGTTGCGGGCGTAGTCCCAGGTGTGGCCGCGCCAGACCCAATTGTGGTTGATGCACTGGCCGTTGATGTAGAGCCGTTGGCCGTCGTCGGAACCGCCGCGGAAGTAGTAGCGGCCGGTGACCGGGATGGTCAGTTCCGTGGAGAAGCGGGTGGAGAAGTTGTTGGCGCCAACGCCGGGGGCCACTTCGGGACCGTCGCCCCAGTAGTGGCTCAGCGGGAAGGGCTGGGTGTTGTCAAAACGGGTGGTTTCCAGCCGATTGACGGTGATGGGGACATCGAAGTTGGCGCTGATCACGCGACCGGTGACATCGTTGGCGAAATACTGCCCGATGATGCCGGAGCCATCGCCCTGAATGCGATTCAGCGGGGTGTCGGGCAGGTCCTCGATCGTCACGTTGTCGAATGTGACGGTCATCGGCTGGGTGGCGTCGTTGAGGTTGGTGCAGACGACCAGGCCGACGTAGACCTCGCTGGGCAGATCGACAAAGCGGGTTGACTGAGAACCCGCGGCGTACATGTTCCAGGTGGTGCCGTCGGTGGACCACTGGGACGTGATCCGATTGCCGACGCGGGTCAGGCGGACCCAGGTGCCGTCGCGGACAGTTCCGCCGGGGACGGATGTGTCGCGGGGGGCTTCCGAGGAGTTGTTCCAGGTGAACGGGCGATACGCGAACTGGGCGTTGTTGCCCGTGGTCACGATGGAGGAGGCGTGGGCGCTTTCACCCAGCAGGTCGGCGCGGATGTCAACGCCGGCCTTCATCCAGCCGCCAAGATTGGGTGTGCCGACCGGCGGCAGCGTGGCGACGCGGGCCGTGATCACGCCGTCGCCCACCAGCTTGATGTTGGAGTAGGCGAACATGGCGTTGTCCTGTTGGCCCCACAGGTCGCCGGTTGCCCCGGTCAGGGTGAAGGTCTGGGTTGCGGTGTCATAGTCCGCCGAACCCGCGGCTGGGGTTCCCAGATTGATGTAGCTGAAGTTGATGTCGGTCAGCGCCAGCATCTGCCGCGCTTCGAGCTGTTCGAACCGCCCCGGTTCACAGACTCTCACCCGGCTGCAGGCCTTCCGCAGAATGCGGCTGATCCGACCACGCTTCGACTCCGAACGCAGCAATGCATGTGTGTTTCTCATGTCCTGCCCTTCATTAGATATGGTTTGTTCCGCGCCGACGGGAGTGCAGTATTCCCGCGACACCTGTTCCCAATTGACGTTTCATGTTCATGCCATGCGGGCGCGCACAAGAAGACACTGCGACATCACTTTGGCCGCAATGCCAACTTGCCACCGAAACTCCGCATGATTTGCCTCTCCGGTCACGGCGGCCGTCAAATGCGCCTCCGGCATCGCCGTCACAACTCCTACGCCGCCACAAAACCCTCACGCTCTGAAACAGAAGTGCAGCCGGTCGAGCAAACTAACGCACTCAACCGCCGTTTATTCTGCCACAATTTGCGCCAAAGGCAAGCGGCCAATTTGCCAAACCCCAACAAATCTTGACTGATTCCCTTGCTTCCCCCTTTTCTTAATTCGCCAAAACTGCCCGGATTAACAGAACCGGCCGGCGTTGTGTGCCCGACACTTTCCGCGGTCGGCAGTCCCTGATCGCGGGAGCGGCCCCCCTGGCCTGTGCGTTGAACGAATCGGATTGGCATACGCCGGCACGCAATGCTATCCTCTGGCCCCAACGCTATGCCCACCCTCCTGATCAAGAATGGAACGGTCCTGGATCCATCGCGCCATATTGAGTCGCGCACCGACCTGCTGGTCCGCGATGGCCGAATCGTCGGCCCAGCGGCGCATGCCGGTCGCCCCGACCGCGTGATTGACGCCAAGGGGTGTCTGGTCGTGCCGGGGCTGATCGACCTGCACGTCCACTGCCGCGAACCAGGCGATGAGGAGGAGGAGACGGTTGCAACGGGAGCCGCGGCGGCCGTCGCCGGCGGGTTCACCTCCATTTGCTGCATGCCCAATACCAAGCCCCCGCTGGACAACGAGGGTCAGATTGAATTCATCCTCAGAGAGTCCGAAAGGATCGGTCTGGCAAGCGTCTATCCCTCCGGGGCCATTACCAAGGGTCGCGAGGGCAAGGAGTTGGCCGAGATGGCCCTCATGAAGCAACGGGGCGCGGTTGCTTTCACCGACGACGGCGCGGCCGTGGGCGACGCCTCCGTCATGCGCAAGGCCTTGCAGTATGCGAAGATGCTGGATGTTTGCCTGATGCAGCACTGCGAGGAACCGAGCCTCGCCGGCGGCGCCATGCATGCGGGGCTGGTCTGCACCACGCTGGGCCTGTCGGGAATTCCCGCTGAGGCAGAGCAACTGGTCATCGCCCGCGACCTGCTCCTGAACCGCACCATCGGCTGCCGGTATCACGTCCAGCACATCAGCACCGCCACCAGCGTTGAACTGATTCGCCAGGCCAAGCGGCACAGGCAGCCGGTTACCTGCGAGGTGACCCCCCACCACCTGTTGTTGACCGATGAGAATTGCCGAACCTATGACACCAACTACAAGATGAATCCGCCGCTGCGGCCGGCCAGCGACGTGGCAGCCTGCATCGAGGGGGTCAAAGACGGCACAATCGATTGCCTGGCAACCGACCACGCTCCACATCTGGCCGAGGAGAAGGAGCTGGAATTTCCCTATGCCCCCAACGGGATACTCGGCATGGAGCCGGCCCTGGGCCTGTATATCAAGGCATTGGTCGCACCCGGTTATATCTCCTGGATGAAACTGATCGAGTTGATGACGATCAATCCGGCCAGGGTGCTGGGCATAGACAGGGGAACGCTCCGGGAGGGTGCCGTGGCCGACATCACGATCATTGACCCCGCCCTGGAGTGGACCGTTGACGTGACGCGATTCCGCAGCAAGAGCCGCAACTGCCCCTTCCACGGTTGGAAGCTGAAGGGTCGGGCCGTCACCACCATTGTCAACGGCCAGATCAAATGGGAACTGGCCAATGCGTAGCGGCCAATTCCCCCGCCGGCCGGAGCATTCCTACTGAAGGGGCGTGGAGACGATCCTGGTCGCGTTGCCCTCCGCGCCGCCGGTGTTGGTCGGCGGTTCGGGAAGCCGCAGGACCATTTTCGGCCTGAGGGCGTTCTGATTCGGCCCGATCAGTTCCTTGTTCAGCGAGTAGAGCTTGTTGACGCGGTCCGGGTCAGCCTTGCCGTACAGCGCCTTGCAGATGCCGTGGAGGCTGTCGCCGGGCTGCACCCGGTACTGGGTGAGGGGATCCAACGGCTGGCTGGCGGTTGCGACCGTCGCGGCGGCGCCGGCGGGCACCACGTCCTCCCTGGCGGGCAACATGATCTTCATTCCCGACCGGAGCTTCGCGGCGGGAACCTTGGGATTGGCGCGTGCGATGTGCGGATAGTAGGCGGCCGAGCCGTATTCGGCTTCGGCGATGGACCAGTAGGTTTCACCAGCCTTGACGACATAGGTCCGCGGTCCGCTCGACGGACGGGTTGCAGGCGACAGGACGGGATTGAAGGTCGATCCGCCGATCACCGGCTGATCCGCGCCGGAGAAGACCGGGGGAGGGGTCGAACTGGCGAATGACGGCGTGGCGGACCGCGCCGCCGTCGAGGTCGAATCGCCCTGGAGAGCCGTGCGCCAGTTGAACGTTCCTGACGAGGCCGGCGTGCTGGAAGTCGAAACGGCGTGCGTGCCTGAGGTATCACCCGCGGAGGCGGTTTCCGAGGGCTGAGTGGTCGGCGCCGCGGATGGTTCGTAGGGCGTTACCGTGGTGAATGACGGATTTGCGGTGGCCGAGGGACTGGCAGCCGCCGAGGGCGGATTGGCCGTACTTGATGGGACCACCGCAACGGCACCGCCGTCACCCGGCTGACGAGGCGCGGCCTGATCCTTGCTCCCACCGGCGAAAAACAGGACGTAGACGATGACGACCGCGAAGAGAATACTGCCAACCGCCAGCCCGAGTTTCACTTCCGTGCGCATCATGGGACTCCTTTCCCGCAGTTCGGACCCAGATTCTCCTATCGTCCGATCGCGCTATTCTTGATCAGCCTCGGGCGTTCAATCGGCTACGGATTGGCACGCTGAAGCTGCCCGACGGGCGCGTTTGCCACCGGTTCGACCGCCAGATCTCCCTTGCCCAGGAGCAACAGCGGCGCGGCGATGGCAAAAGACGAGTACGTTCCTACCAATATGCCAGCGAGCAGGGCAAAAGTAAAGCCGTGAATACCCGGCCCGCCGTAAACGTACATGACGAACAACGTGAAGATGGTGGTGCCGCCGGTCAGGATCGTTCGCGAGAACGTCTGGCTGATCGAATCGTTGATGATCGTCCGGCTGATGTGGCCGAACTTGCCGCGATTCTCGCGGATGCGGTCGAAGACCACGATGGTGTCGTTGACCGAGTAGCCCATGACCGTCAGGAGGGCGGCTATCATCGTCAGGTTCATGCGGAACGGATCAATCATCAACTTCTGCCCGATCGCCCACTCGGCGACGTAGTGCGACATGCCCAGCAATCCGATCACCACGAGCACGTCGTGCAGCAGGGCCGCGACCGTCGCCGTCCCGTACTTGAGGTTTCCGAAGCGCACCCAGACATACACGGCGATGGCAAGGATGGACAGGGCCACCGCGACAGCGGCGTCCATCTTCATGTCGCCGGCCACCTGCGGGTCGAAACTGGTGACGCGGCGGAGATCGGCCGGGCGATTGACCGACTCGTTGACCAGTTTCCAGAGCGGCGCGGCCAGGTCGGTCTGCCAGGCGGCCGGGTCGCGGTCATAGTCGATGATGTCGTCGGCCACGATGACCACGGCCTTCGCGGTGGGCTGGCCCGGGTTCTCGACGGGCGCATCGACGCGCACCTCGCGATACGGCAGGTTGGACCCTGGCTCCAGCCGCACGCGCTCCATGCGGTCGCGGATCTGGTTTGGACTGATCGCCGGCTCGAGGTTGTTCAGGACGATGGCGACGCCGCCCTTGGCAGACGCGGCGCTGGTGGCCGTGAAGCCATCCACCGTGATCGGCTCCACGCCAATCGGCAGCACGACTTTGCTCATCGCCTCGTCGAACGGCGCCCCCGCCAGGTCGAATTTCGACGGCAGTTCCACCTTCAGCAGCGGGCCGATCGCCTTGACGACCGCGCTTCGCACGGCCTGGGTGTTGTCGTTGGGGGTCACGATTTCGTAATCCACGCCAGTGTTGTTCACCGTCACGACCTGCGGCGAGGGCAGGGCATCCTTGAACTGCGGCTGCTGGATCAGGTCGCGTACCTTCTGGATGCCAGTCGGCTCGGTCAGTTCCACCTGGACGCTTGTTCCCGAAACGAACTCGATGTCGAACATCTCGTTCCAGCGAAGGGCAAAGCAGGCCAGCCCGACGACGATGATCACGGTGCTGAAGCTGTAGAAGATCCACGCCTTGCCCATCCAGTCGATGTTGGGTCGAAGGGCCTGGTCCCACTTGGGGAACGTCAGCGGGAGGCTGCCCATGGTCTTCATCTGGAGCCTCTCGGTGCAGAAGTCGAAGACGGCGCGGGTGACGTACAGGGCGCTGAACATCGATGCGGCGATGCCGATGGTCAGCGTCAGGCCGAAGCCCTTGATTTCCTCCGAGCCGAACCAGTACAGGATGACCGAGGTGGCGATGGTGGTGAGATTGGAGTCGAAGATGGCGCTGAAGGCTCGGTCGTAGGCGTTGCGGATCGCCATGCGAAGCGACAGGCCGCGAAGCTGCTCCTCGCGAAGCCGCTCGTAGATCAGCACGTTGGCATCGACGGCCATGCCCACCGTCAGCGCCAGCGCGGCTATGCCGGGCAGCGTGAAGGTCGCATTGAACATCGCCATGATGCCGATGTTCAGCACCAGGTTCATGATCACCGCGACCGTCGCCACGGATCCCGCGAAGTAATAGTAACTGATCATGAAGACGGCCACGGAGATCACGCCGAAGATGGAGGCGATGAAACCGGCCCGCAGGTTGTCGCGCCCGAGAGTCGGGCCGACGGTGCGTTCCGAAATCGGCTCGTTGTTGAGCCTGGCCGGCAGGGAGCCGGCGTTAAGCGTCTTGATCAGGTAGGTCAGTTCCTGCTCGGTGTAGTTGCCCGAGATCTGCCCCTGCCGCTCGATCTTCGACTGGATGGTGGGCGCGCTGATGACCTTGTCGTCCAGCACGATGGCCAGCGGCTTGCGAAGGTTGTTGCCCGTCAGTTCGCCAAACAGGACGGAACCCCGGCCATCGAAGACGAAAGCCACCACGGCCTCGGAACTCCGCGTGTCAAAGTCCTTGTAGGCGCGCTCCAGCCCCCAGGGCGCCGCCCCTTCCTTGTGAACCATCGACTCGTCGGGCAGCACCGACGCCAGCACCCAGGTCTTGTCGCCGTAGGATTCCAGGTGATGGCCCTTCATCTGGTCGGGGCGCTCGACCTCGTACCAGCGATGGGGATCGCCCGGCCTGTAGGCCGGTCCGTCGGTCCGGAGCTTCTCAGCCGCCTGCGCGATGACGGCCGGGTCGGTCACGAGGATGTGGAACTCCAGCACGCCCGAACCGCGCAACAGCCGCTTGAGATCCTCGGCGTCTCCCACGGTGCCGCGGTAGCGGGAGAAGTTGTCGAAGGCGGCCACGAAATCGTCGATCGCCTTCAGCCGCGACGGGAAATCCGAGAACTGGGACCGAATCGCCGCGAGCTTGGCGGCCCGCTCCTTGAGCTTGGCCTCGACCACCTCTTTCTTCCTGGCCCGCTGAGCCTTCTCGATGGATGACTGGATCAGCTCGAGCTCGGCCTGAATCTGCTGGGTCGGCAGGTTGGTCGCCTGGAGATCGGCCTCGATCTGCCGGATCTCGTCGCGGGCGTCCACCTTCTTGATCGGGTCGTTGGCCTGCTCGGCGGCGGCCAGGCGCTGGTTGGCATCCAGGTATTGCTTGAGCAGGTCGAGCCGCCGGGGGCTGCCGCCGGCCAGGCGCTCGATCTCCCGCTGCCGCTGCGCCGGATCCTTGACCTGGGCCAGGGCGCGCAATTCGGGCAGGCGGATGTTGGTTTTCTCGAGGGCGGCCTGGGCTTCGGAGAAGGCGTTGCGGGCCTCTTTCACCCGCTCCGAGCCTTCCTGGAGGGGCATCTGGATTTCCAGTCGCGTGGGGCCCTGCGGGCGCCATACCAGGTTCATCACGCCGTTGGGGTCCACGCGCCGCTTGAGCGAATCGGCCACGCGCTGCGACAGGTCGGGGGTTACTCCGCTCGGCGGAGCGTTGATCTCGTAGACCAGGCTTGTCCCGCCGTTGATGTCGATGCCGGGCTTGAGGTTGTGCCACTTCTGATCCGGATTGAACAGGCGCGTGGGGGGCCAGACGATCCCCAGGATCCCAAACAGCAGCACGATGAAGCTGATGACCAGTCGGCCAGCGTATTTATGTTCCATAACCTGCGTCTCGGATGTCTTTCCCGCCGATCAAGTCGGACTGTCGGGTCTACTTCGATTGGGGCTTGTCCTCTTCGGTCACGCGATGGATGGCGCTGCGGGCAAAGCGGATCTTGGTATTGGAGCTTTCGTCCACCTTGACCAGCACCTCGTTTTCCCTGGCCTCCACCACCGTTCCCAGAATGCCCCCGATGGTCTGGATGCGGTCGCCCTTCTTGAGACTGTTGAGCATTTCCTGCCGCTGCTGCTCCTGCTTTTTCTTGCTGCGGATCATGAAGATGTAGAACACCAGCAGCAGAATCACCATCAGGAAGATGGGATTGTCGAAGAAGCTCATGTAACCCGGCGGGGTCTGCGGCGAGGTGGCGGGCGGCGCATCGGCGGCCAGAATCGTCAGGACCGTGTTCAAGACTGGTGCTCCTTGCTGTCTGCCTCGTCTTCCGCGGGACCCAGGCGGCACCGCGGATCATGACAACAGAATTCAGCGAAACTTCCTTGCCCAATCGCCCGGCGGATGTCCGCCAGCAGGCGTTGGTAGAACCGCATATTATGCACGGAAACGAGGATCGGGCCAAGCATCTCGCCCGCGAAAAAATAATGGCGGATGGCGCCCCGGGAGAAGTTCAGGCAAGCGTAACAGTCGCAACCTTCCTCGATCGGCCGGCCGTCCCGCTGGTGCGCGGCATTGCGAAGCCGCAGCGGACCGCCGGCCGTAAAGGCATAGGCATTGCGGCCGTTGCGCGTTGGCAGCACGCAGTCAAACATGTCCACCCCCGCAGCCACCGCCGCCACGATGTCGCGCGGGAAACCCACGCCCATCAGGTAGCGCGGCTTGTCCGCGGGCAACAGCGGCGCGGTGAAGTCCAGCACTTTCACCATCGCCTCGTATCCCTCCCCGACCGCGCAGCCGCCGATGGCGTAACCGGGAAGATTCAACTCGGTCAGCCGCCTGGCGCACAGCTCGCGCAAATCCTCGTGTATCCCTCCTTGTACGATGCCGAACAGGGATTGATCGTTTGGGCGCTGGTGGGCAGCAAGACACTGTTCGGCCCACCGTAACGTGCGATGCAGCGCCTGCTCGTGATAAGGCCGAGGCGCTCCGCCCGGCGGGCATTCATCAAAAGCCATGATGATGTCGGCCCCCAGGTCGTTCTGCACCTGAATGCTGCGCTGGGGCGTGAGGTGGACCACCGCGCCATCAATGTGGCTCTTAAAGGTCACCCCATCGTCGCTGATCTTGTTGATGTCGGAGAGCGAGAAGACCTGGAAACCGCCGGAGTCCGTGAGGATCGGGCCATTCCAGCCCATGAAGCGATGCAGCCCGCCCAGTTCATGCACGATCTTCTCGCCGGGCCGGAGCATCAGGTGATAGGTGTTGGCCAGGATGATCTGCGAACCCGTGGCGGCGACATGATCGGGCATCACGCCCTTGATCGTGCCCTGGGTACCGACGGGCATGAAAGCGGGCGTGTCAAAGCTTCCGTGGCGCGTGGTCACTCGGCCAAGGCGGGCCTTGGTGGATGGGTCGGCGGCCAGTTGCTGGTAGACCAGCGGCGGACTGACCTTTTGCTGGACGAGTTGGTTCATCAGGGCAGAGAGGGTAACAGGCCCTGCGGGAAGGTCCATCCCCGACGTGGGACCGGATCCGGGTCCGTGACGGTCTTGGCGTTCGGTGGAAGACCGCACGGCGACCTTGAGAATGTTCTGAGTGGCGGTGTCCGCGCGGAGCCCGGGCACGGGCGAGGACGCCCAATGCTACGGGGTCCGTCCCCGCCATCCAAGACCGCCGGCCGCAACAAGTGTCACGCACCCCCGATGCACATCGGCCCGCAAATCCTGTGGATGGTCCGCGCCGTTTGGTGTACTCTCCTGATCATGTCCCGATGGTTCCGCGACTTCGCTTTGATCCCGGTCGGCCTGCTTCTGGCAACCCTGGCCGCCGCTCCAGCCGGTCTGCCCGCTGAGGCCTTGGTGTGGCTCCGCCGTGCCAACCGCGACGCCCAGACCCTCACGCAGGGAGATCTTCTGGCGCGACTGGCCGGCGTTCAGGCGCAGGCCGGGGAAATTGACAATTACCGCCGGAGTCTGGGCGCCGCCCAAGCTTCGGCCAAACTGATCCTGGACGCTCGCAAGCAGAGCCAGGTGCTGATCCAGATCGCCGGCGCATGCCTCCGCGCGCAGGACCAGGCCGCCTACCAGAGCAACTTGGCGGCGGCCATGGACGTGATTGGCCGGATTCAGGACGCCGTGGACCGCGGCAACGCCTGCATCGACCTGGCCGTGGCGCAGATCAAGGGCGGCGACCTGTCCGGCTGGAAGCGGACGGCGCAGCTGATGCCGCTGGCCTATTACCGCGGCCAGATCTACCAGGCGGCGGCAGCGGCGGCCCGGAGCGTGGGCGCGATGGAAACCTGTCGCGAGGCGACCCGCGCCGCCCACGAGACGATGCTGGCGATGAGCGATCCCAATCAGCAGTACGCCCTACAGGGGGACGTGGCCCGCATGTACGCGATGACCGGGGACTGGGAGACGGCCACGTCCCTGGCCGCGGGCATTCCCGACCTGACCTGGCGCGCGTACGCCCACCTGAAACTCGCCGACGAGGCCCGCGGCGCCAAGGATACCGATCGCGCCCGCAAACTGCTCGAAGTGGCGAGGCAGACGCCTCTGGCCAAGATGAAGTTCGGGGAACTGAGCGTGCTGGTGCGCATTGCCGACATCGAGAATGACCTTGGAGACAGGGAGGACTGCCGCAAGACCCTCCAGCGCGCCGCCGAATACGCCGACGCCTACATCAACCCGGCCCAGCGGGCGCTGCTGCATTATGAGTTGGCGGCGGCCCAGATCATCCTCGGCGAGGCCGAGGGCGGAGCCAAGAGCCTCAAGATCGCCGACGAGGCCCGCGACCAGATCAAGGACCCCGGGCCGGGATTGCCCGCCGCGCTCTCGCAGCGGTTTCTCGATCTGGCCCAGGCATCGGCCAGTGTCGGGGATGTCGAACGCGCCAAGCTCTTCATCCGCGACATCCACGATGTCAACCAGCGGATGACCGCCTATCGGAACGTCGCCGTTCTGCTTGCTCAGCGGGGCCGCTTCAGGCAGGCCGTCGATGTCCTGGCCAATGTCGTGGACGAGGATACCCGCATGGGGACCGTGCGCGACATGGCCACCGCCTTTGCCCGTGACGAGAACAACGCCTTTCTCTCCTCCTGGATCGATTCGCTGAGCAACCCCCGTGAACGGGTCGAGGTGTGCCTGGCGGTCATCGCGGTCAAGAGCGAGAAGAAATGACAACGTGGCGTCATTCGAGTCGTAAAACTGATTAGGGCACACAGGGTTACCGCCATGATTCACCATATGGAAGTTGCCGCAATCCTGCTGGCTCTGGCGGCGCATTTGAACGCGGCCGACTGGCCGACCGTCCACCGCGACAACCAGCGTTCCGGGTACGCCGCCGAGTTGGTTAACGGCCCTTATGAGCGGAAGTGGTTCCGCGATTTCCATGACCAGATGATCGCCACGCGAGTCGAGGCGATCGTCGTTGACGGCCGCTGCTTTGTCGGAACCTTCGCCGGCAGCTTCCATGCGCTGGATGCCGTCAACGGCAAAACCCTCTGGCAGTTCAAGGCCGCCGGTCCCATCGGCGCTTCGGCCTGCTACGCCGATGGCAAGGTTTTCGTCGGAGCCGATGATGGTCGCCTGTATTGCCTTGGCGCTGACGACGGCAGAGTTATATGGTCCTATCGCGCCAGCGCCGGCATCTGGGTCGCCCCGGCGTGCGATGGCGGGCAGGTCTATGTCGGCGACCGTGGTGGGACTTTCCACGCGATCGACGCCGCCACCGGCAGGATGCGGTGGACCATCGAAACCGGCGGCATGATCCTCACCCCCGCCTCCATCTCCGCCGACGGCCGACACATCGTCTTCGGCTCTGAAGACATGCACGTCTACTGCGCGAGTCCCGATGGAAAACTTCTCTGGAAATCCGTCAAGCTCGGCGGACTCTCAATGCGGGACCACGCGCCCACGATCTGGCAAGGCCTGGCCATCGTCACCACGAATCCGGCCAAGAACTTCCACGGCGCGGCAGGTCAAAACCCCGCCATCCTCACCGCCGCCCAGAAGGCCCTGCCGATGGAAGAAGGCGACCTGGTGATCCACGACAAGTGGGGCGGCTTCACAATGAAGCTGACGCAGCGCCGCCTCGAGGCCGAGCGAAGGGCGATTCTCGATTACCTTGGCAAGAACAAATCCGAGCGCGTCTTCTACGCCTTCGACCTGGAGAGCGGAAAGGAACCCTGGGTCGCCCCCGTCCTCTACACCGCCGGCCTGCACAATCCCCCCACCGCACCCACTTTCAACCCCGCCACCGGCGAACTCTATCTCTGGCTTCCCACCGCACTGTCGAATTACCACGTGGGCGTTCCCGGCGGAGCCATCGCCGTGGGCAGGCTCGACCGGAAGACGGGCCTGGTGGACATCCTCTATCACACCAACGGCGACAAACTCGGCTGGGCGTTTGACTTCGTCGCACCCGCCGATGAGACGCAGGCACTCTCGCTGATGGGCAACGTGCTGCTGAACACACACCAGGGGATCATCGGCGGCATGCGACTGGACAACCTCAAGTGGCATCGCGTCTACATTGCGCGCGACACCTACGGAGGCATCTTCGGCCCGGCGGCTGTTCCCGGCTCCTTCCAGGGCGCCGACCGGGCGCACGCGAAAGGCACACTCGCCCTGATGCCCAATGAATGGCACGGGCCTGATCGTGCCATCGTCGCCATCGCCCATAACCGCTTGTACTGGGTTGTCGGATCGCAGGTCGTCTGCCTGGGCGGGCCGGACACGCCGACGATGGAAAGCGGCGGGACCAAGACCCCGCCGCTGAAGGACCGCAAGTTCAAGCCGGTGACTCCGGCCGGCAATGTCGCCAATCACCCGATGGGCGGATTCGACGATTCGATCCCCAAGCCCTCCATCACGCCTGAGCAGCTTCGCCCCTTCCTTCTGCCTCCCGACCAAGGCCGGGGTGATGGCCCCGCGGCAGATCAATTGCGGAATCGTCTCGGTAATCTGATTCTCGATCTGATCGCGAACGACTACGCGCCCTTCGTCATCGAGCTGGGCCTCAGCGGAGAAGACCTTCACTTCTGGCGCACCGCCCAGACCATGCAGATCGTTGCCCTGACCCTGCCCCATCTCTCCGCGGCCATCCGGGAGAAAGCCAGGGGCCACCTGGATGGACTTTGGGAAGCCGGCGCACCGCTGAGGATGGCCGTGCATCGCGCCGGCGGAGCCCGCCGAGAGTTCTACGATCCGGGGCCTGAAATGCTGACATTTGCCGGCAACCCTCCCCGGTATTCGGCAACCGTCGAGGATCTCTACGCGGCCTGGGCCTACGCCCATTACGCGGATCGGTGGGATCGCGTTTTGAAGGACATCGGCCGCATTCGCGAACTCTTCGAGGCGTTCGCCGCCAGGCCCGTGCAGTTCAATCACGCCGACAGGGAGAATGATGCCGCTGAACACCTCAACGCCCAGATCGCCGGGGTCCTGGCTTACGCTCGCATCATGCAAAAAGCAGGAGAACCCGCTCAGGTTGATCGGGCCATGAGACTACTGGCCGAACTGGTGTCGATCCGCGTCCATCACGAACTGGCCGACACCGACTTTGTCCGCTCAACGAAGACCGCCTCCAAGAAGCTCCATCAAGCGAAAATCCCCCGCTACCTGGAGCTGACTCCCGAACTGGCGGCCATGCTGCGCGAGTTCGCCGGTGACGCCCTGCACCGAAACCTGGCCGGCATCACGCGCGATCTGCCCGTCTGGCATCACGCCTTCGGCGAGCGGATGATCGGCGGCGAGAACTACATCTCCCCGCCCACCCTGTCGCGTGGACTGTACATGGCCCTGGCCGACGCCGGCCTGATGTCGGCGCCGGATCTGCTGCATCGCCTGGACGTGCCGTGGTGCCGCGGCGACCTGTACTACATCGAGAAGCTGACGGCCGCCCTGCGAAGCCGCTGATCGCACGGAATCATCCGCGAAGAACACCGGGAAACCTGGAATCGCCCGGTGTTCTTCGCGGATGGAAGCTCGCGCCGTCAGGCGGCCATCACGCGCCGGTGACGCGCGATGCTCCGCCGCTTGGTCAGGTGTCGCAGCACAATGGTCTTCAGCCGCGTCGCCACGTCATCAATCACCGCGTAGACATCCGACCCCGTTTCATCCACCACCGCCGTATCGCCCGAGTTGAAGAGAACCTCCACCAGACAACGCTTGTCCACACCCCGCTTGCGGCCGTTCACGTCCGAGATCCGTACGCGCACCTCGCGAATACGCGACTCAAACCGATCCAGTGCGGCGTCCAGCCGCCGCTGGACATGCTCGATCATGGTGTCACTCAGAGTGAGATTCAGGCCGCGGATCTCCAACCGCATGGCGAACTCCTTTCTGACTTGGGGGTCTGCAAGGCATGATTTCAGCGCGTGCAATTCCGCCGCACGGTTCGGCCGGCGGGACACAGCCACTGAAATATGCGATTGACGACCCCTGGAAGACCAGTCGAATTGCCTACTCGGACCCTTCATTCTGCGCCCTCGATACACCTTTGCAGGACGCCAACATCCCTACATCGGATATTATGCCCCATCCTCTTGATCGGGCCAACGAGAATCCAAGCGGATTTGCCGCTCCGGTTTGCCGGGGCGGTGGACAGCCTCCGCCATGGCCGTATGATGGCGCCGCTCTGACAGCACGGGAGGCATTTCATGTCCAATACCCCGAGGTGGATTCGTCTGGGACTCCTGGGATCTTCGACCGGCGCGGTGACGGGCGGCGCGGGCATGGCCCCGCCCGGACCCAAGCCCGCGGAAGACTGGTTTACCCGTTTGTTCGCCAGGGACCAGCGGAAGGTGTATCGAGGCAAGGAACTGCTGACCATCGGCATGCCCTGCGGAGGAATCGCGGCCGGGCAGCTTTACGTCCGGGGAGACGGCACCCTCGCCCAGTGGTGGATCTGGAATAACTCGACCAACACGGGCTACGGCGACAAGTGTTACCGGACCTACCGCCCCCCGTCGCCGATCCAGCAGGGCTTTGCCATCCGCGTGCAGGCCGAAGGCGAAAAGGCAGCGATCCGCCAGCTCTCAGAGGCGGACTTTGACGCCATCGAGTTCATCGGCGAGTACCCCATCGCCGAGATCCGCTACAAGACCGCGGACAAGCCGGCACTCCCGGTGGAGGTGACCGGCCATGTATTCTCCCCCTTCATCCCGCTGAATGCCAGGGATTCGGCCCTGCCCTGCACGATCCTCCAGTACACGGTGAGGAACGCGTCCAACAGGCCCCTGGACATTGGCATCGCCGGCTGGCTTCAGAATCCGGTCTGCCTGGACTACGCGGGAACGGCCGGGCTGGTTTCCCGCAACGCGATCGTGCGCGATGCGACCAGGACGACGGTGCGCATGGACGTTGCCGAATCGAACAGGAATCCCGAGCAGCGCCGCGTCACGGTCTTCGAGGACTTCGAGGATGGAACCTACAACAAGTGGACGAAGACCGGCGAGGCCTTCGGCGACGCGCCGGCCACGGGGACCCTGCCCGGCCAGCAGAACGTCTCCGGCTGGCAGGGCAAGTTCCTCGTCAACAGCTTCAATGGCGGCGACAAGCCGATCGGCAGGCTCACATCCAGGCCCTTCAAGATCAGCGAGCCGTACATCGGATTCCTGATCGGCGGCGGGAGCCATCCAGGTCGGACCTGCCTGAACCTCCTGATCGACGGCAAGGTTGTTCGCAGCGCCGTGGGAAAGGACAACGAGGCCCTTCAGCCGGCCCACTGGAACGTGCAGGAATTCATCGGCAGGGAGGCCCGCCTTGAAATCCTCGACGAAGCGTCCGAAGGCTGGGGGCACATCAACGTCGATCACATCCACTTCACCAACCTGCCCCCCGGCAAGGACCCGGCCGCTCTGAAGACCGATCCCGGCTACGGCGACATCTCGCTGACCGTGCTCGATCCGAACGCGACCGGCTTTCCGGCCGTGCTCAACGTCATCGACTTCTTCGGCCCGTGGGGCGATGATCCGGGCATCAGGCCGCAAAGCGAAGTCGCGACATCGCCGCTCGGCCGGGAGACCAACGGCGCCCTGGCCACGTCGGCAAGGCTCGCTCTCGGCGAATCGCGCACCTTCACGTTCATCCTGAGCTGGTTTTTCCCCAACCGTCCCAGGGTCGGGCAGATGTACTCCAACTGGTTCTCCGACTCGGTGGCGGTGGCCGATTACGTGGCGCAGAACCTCGGCCGGCTGAAGGAGGACACTTTCGCTTTCCGCGACTGCTACCTGGACACCACGCTCCCGTACTGGTTCATGGCCCGGCTGATGATGCCGGTTTCGACGCTGGCGACCGAGACGGTGCAGTGGTGGAAGAACGGCCGGTTCTACGCGTGGGAAGGCGTTGGCTGCTGCCACGGCACCTGCACGCATGTCTGGAATTACGACCATGCGGGCGCAAGGCTGTTCCCCGAGCTGGAACGCTCCACGCGCCTGATGCAGGACCTGGGCGTTGCATTTGATGAGAACACGGGACTTGTTGGATTCCGCGGCGCCCGGGAATACGCGGCCGACGGCCAGGTCGGCACCGTGCTCAAGACCTACCGCGAACACCTGATGTCGAAGGACAACGGCTTCCTCGACGTCGCCTGGCCCCGCGTGAAGAAGGCCCTGGAGCACGCCATCTCCCACGACGGCAACGAGGACGGCCTGATCGAGGACTCGCAGCACAACACCTTCGACATCAACTTCGTCGGGGCGAACACCTTCGTCGGCTCCCTGTACCTTGCGGCCCTGCGGGCGGGCGCGGCCATGGCGCAAATCATGGGGGACCGCGAGGCGGCCATTCGGTACACCACCATCGCCGACCGCGGCTGGGCCTTCACCATGCAGCGGCTGTTCAACGGCGAGTACTTCATCCACGACGTGCCGCAGGGCCACGACGGAACGCACCAGTACACCACCGGCTGCCTGGCCGACCAGGTCTTCGGCCAGGGATGGGCCCACCAGCTCGGCCTGGGCTACATCTATCCCAGGCACGCGGTGCTCTCGGCGCTGGGCGCGGTATTCAAGTATTGCTGGACGAGCGATGTCGGCCCCTACAACAAGGTTTATCCCCCGCAGCGGTGGTTTGCCCGGGAGGGCGACGCGGGACTGTTCACCTGCACCTGGCCGCGCGGCGGCCGGCCGCGCGAGCCGGTGCTCTACCGGGACGAGGTCTGGACGGGCATCGAGTACCAGGTGGCCAACCACATGCTCTACGAGGGCATGGTCCGCGAAGCTTTCGCGATCGTGCGCGGCATCCACGAGCGATACGACGGCTCGAAGCACAACCCCTGGAACGAGGTCGAATGCGGCGACCATTACGCCCGCGCCATGGCAAGCTGGGGCTGCGTGCTGGGCGCCAGCGGCTTTGTTTACGACGGCCCGCGCGGCCTGTTCGGCTTCGCCCCGCGCCTCACGCCCGAAGATTTCCGCTGCGTCTACACCAGCGCCGAGTCCTGGGGCACGATCAGCCAGAAGCGGGAGGCCGGCAGGCAGACCAACCGGGTCGAGGTCAAGTACGGGCAGCTGCGCGTGAAGGAGCTGGTGTTCGAGGCGGCCGACGAGGCCCGGAAGAACGCCGTTGCTCGTTTGGCCGGGCAGCGCGTTTCGGCACAGGTCCACCAGGAAGGCCGACGCGTTCAGGTGCAGCTTGCGGAGCCGATAACCGCCACACGCGGCCAAACGATTGAGATTGTGCTGGAGTAATGGCGATGGCGGCGGCGACCAGAGCCGATAAAATGAGTTGAGAATACCTCCTTCGGGAACCGCGGCATGATCACACGCTTTCGGGTGCAAAACTACAAGGCCCTCCGCGACGTAACCCTCGACCTGACACCGATCCATGTGCTGATCGGGCCAAATGACACGGGGAAGACGAGCATTCTGGAGGCAGTGGCGGCGCTGTGCAGGAGTGTGGATCATGAACTGGGACAAGCGTTCACCGGAAGGTGGCAGGGCTGTGAGCTTGTGTGGGAGTCCAGTCCTGAGCTTCCGATCTCGCTTCACGTTGGTCTGAACTACGATGGGCGAGACTTGGCGTACACTCTCATTTGTCAATTCACCCGAACCGGCAGACTTGCGAAGATTGTGACTGAATCTACCAGCATTGCCGGCGAAACGGTCCGGATGGATTCGCAGCAGTGGCCGGAATCGCGGGTCTTTCATACAGCGGTGCTTGCGGAGCAGACCCCGGAGAACATGCGCAAGCCTGCCCTGCTGGTCTATGAAGCGCTGAGAGGAGTTCATTACTATCGCTGGAACCCTCGTCTTCTGTCGCTTCCAGTTGCTCCTGATTCCAGGCGTCGATTTCGAATGGAGCAATCGGGCTTCGGTCTTGCGCTCTGCCTCGATGACATTCTCGGCTACGATCGAGGGCGTTTCATCGACCTGGAACGCCAGTTCTGTGACATCTTTGGGCAGATTCGTTCAGTAAAACTCGTATCTGAGATGGCATATCGGAGCCCCGTTGATGACGCACAGCAGATACCCATGCTCCAGCAAGCCGAGGGCAAGGGCATCTACTTTCAGTTCAAGGGTAACGAAGCGCTGATCCCGGCATCACAGGTTTCGGATGGCATTCTCCTTGTTCTGGCGTACCTCACCATCCTTCATCTTCCCCAGCCCCCTCGCGTCATTCTCGTCGAGGAGCCAGAGAACGGCATTCACCCGAGGCGACTCAGGGACGTGCTGGGCATCCTGAAGGACCTGGTGAAAAAGCAGTCGCACACACAGGTGATTCTCACGACCCATTCGCCCTACGTCGTGGACATGTTCGACGCCGGCGAAGTCTCCATCTGCACCAAGAACGAAGACGGCTCGGTCTCCGTCCACCGCCTCTCAGACAGCAAGACCGTCCGCGAGCAACTTGACGTGTTCACGCTCGGCGAAATCTGGACCGCCGAGGGAGACGAGGCGTTGGTCAAATCAACGAGAATCGGGGAGGGCGCCGGGCAATGAAGGTCCTGCTCGTTGGGGAAGGAAGCCACGAGGCCGGCGGCGCGCTGGAAACATTGGTGCGTCGGCTCTCACAACGTGAAATACAGTGTGACTTCCGCAAGATCAGCGACCCGTCGCTCCATGCGCACCATGGCAAGGGGCAGGGCATGTTCAAGCGAGCGGTTCGCTGGCTGCTGCAAGCCGCGCAAGAGGGCTATGATGCGCTGGTCCTGCTGGTGGATCATGATGGATTCGACCAGCGAATCGGAGAGATTGATCTGGCGCAGGAAGAAAGACGGTTGTCCGTTCTCCCTCGCGCCTTGGGTGTCGCTATCAGGACATTCGACGCGTGGATGCTCGCGGATGAGGTAGCCCTGCGACAAGTGTTGCAATGCCCGGCCATCCAGCGCCAGCCAGCCCCTGAGACAATCGGCGATCCCAAATCGCTTTGCGACCAACTGTGTTGCGAGGCTGGCCGTCCAATGGCATTGAGCGATATGTACAAGGCTGTCCTCCAAACTGCCAACCTGGACATCCTTGTCGAGCGATGTCCCAATGGATTTGCGCCTTTCGCTGCCCGCGTTCGCGCGATCTGAGTCGCGCCTTGCCTGAAGTGGAGCCTCTCATGAAACACATCCTTCGCACGTTGATTGGCACGATCATTCTCCTGGCCGCCTGCACTGCCGCCTTCGCGGCCGACCCCCTCTCCGACCTGTGGCGTCCGCGCGAAGGCCGCAGCATGCGCGAAACCTCCACGGCGCGCCTGCCCGACGGCTCCTGCGACCCGGACTCCAACGGCGACAACTTCCGCGTGGCCCCCGGCAAGACGCACGTCATGGCCGACCTGAAAGGCCCCGGCATCATCCGCCACATCTGGATGACCTTTCTCGGCCCCGAGCCGCACCCCTGGGCCCCGAAGGGCGCCGCCAATCACCGCGAGTTTCTCATCCGCATCTACTACGACGGCCGGGAAAAGCCCGATGTGGAAGCACCCGTGGGCGATTTCTTCGCGGCCGGTTTCGGCAAGCGCATGGAGGTGCGCAGCGTGCCGGTGCAGGTCGAGGGCGGCGCGGGGTACAACTGCTTCTGGCCGATGCCCTTTGCCAAATCGGCTCGCATCGAGATCGTCAACGATTCTGACAAGCAGGTCGCCCTGCTCTACTACAACGTGGACTGGCAGAAGGTCGATTCCCTCCCGGCCGATACGCCCTACTTCTGCGCCCAGTATCGCCAGGAGTATCCCTGCGAAAGCGGCAGAGACTACGTCGTGCTCGACACCGAAGGCCGCGGGCATTATGTCGGCACGGTCCTCTCCGTCCGCAGCCGCAGCCCGGAATGGTTCGGCGAGGGCGATGAGAAGATCTACATTGACGACGATGAAAAACCCGGCATCTGGGGCACCGGCACCGAAGACTACTTCCTCTGCGCCTGGGGCCTGCGCAAGTGCAGCTTTCCCTACTTCGGCGTGCCCTACGCCGAGGACTGGGCCTCGCTGGGCGGCCTGACCTGCGCCTACCGCTGGCACATCGCCGACCCCATCGTCTTCCAGAAGCGCATCCGCGTCACGCTCGAACATTACGGCTGGATCAGTGTCGATGAGAACAGGGAGGGCAAACGAGACAGTTGGAACGAGCGACAGGACGACTACGCCACCGTGGCCTTCTGGTACCAGACCGGACCATCCAGGCGATTCGCCACCGTTCCCCCGGCCAGGGATCGCATGCTCCCCGAGATCGACCGCATCATTGAGGGCAGCGCCTTCGCGGACGCCAGGCATCACGGGCAGGGCAATGCCATCGTGCAACAAGGCGCCATGTGGACCAACCACGCCCAGCTTCTGTACCAGCCCCCATCGCCCGAAGGCGCCTACCTGGAGATTCCCTTCGAGGTCCAGAAGAAAGAGCCGCGGCGGCTGGTCCTGAAACTGACCACTTCGTACGACTTTGGCACGTACCAGGCCTACCTGAACGGCGTGAAACTCGGCCGACCGATCGACCTGTATTCGGCTGAAACCGCCGTCGCCGAGTTCCCCCTGCTCGACTTCTGGCCAGACCCGGGCCGGTATGTGCTGCGACTTGAATGCGTCGGCAAGGCGACCGCATCGAAAGGCCACTGGATCGGCCTGGACTCGGTGCGCCTCCGCGAGCGCCGGCCCCGCGTGATGGAGATCGGCCGCGACAAGGACAACGACTGGAAGAAGGACCCGAAGCTGTACTGATTGGCCCCGGTCGCTACTGCTCGGCCAGGATCGTCCACAATCGCTCCAGCAGTTCCGCCAGTCCGCGATGGCTGGCGCCGGAGATCGGGTGGATCTCGCGGCCGGGCAAGGCATCGCGAAGGCGATCAACCGCGCCGCCGTCGCTGCTCAAGTCCATCTTGTTGGCGGCGATGATCTCCCGCTTCCGGGACAGCTTTGGACTGAAGGCCTCCAGTTCGCCGCGGATCTTGCGGTAGTTCTCCGCCGGGTCCGAGCCGTCCACCGGAAACATGTCCAGCATGTGAACCAGCACCTTCGTCCGCTCGATGTGACGAAGAAAATCGTGACCCAGACCCGCGCCGGCGTGCGCCCCCTCGATCAGCCCCGGGATGTCGGCCACCACCAGCCGCCGGTCCCCGGACAACTCGACGATGCCCAACTGCGGCTCAAGCGTCGTGAACGGGTAGTCCGCCACCTTGGGCCGGGCCGCCGAAATGGCCCGCAGCAGCGTGCTCTTGCCGGCATTAGGCATCCCCACCAAACCCACATCGGCGATCAGCTTCAGCTCCAGCCGCAGATTCCGTTCCTGACCTTCGCCGCCGGGCTCGGCGTAGCGCGGCGCCTGGTTTGTCGGTGAACGGAAGTGCCAGTTTCCCCGGCCACCACGGCCTCCCTTGCAGATAACCACCTGCTTGCCGGGCACATCCAGATCAGCCAACAGAATCTGGTGATCGGCATCGAAAATCATCGTCCCGGGCGGAACGTGGATGTACAGATCGGGCCCGGACTTGCCGGCCATCTTCTTTCCCATGCCCGGCTCGCCATTCCTCGCGTGCCAGTGGTGCTGGCCGGAAAAATCCAGCAACGTGTTCTTGTTGGGATCGGCCTGAAAGATCACCGAACCGCCATCGCCTCCATCGCCGCCGTCGGGGCCGCCTTTGGGGATGTACTTCTCCCTGCGGAAGGCGATGGCGCCGTTGCCGCCGTTGCCGGCCTTGACGTGAATGATGGCTTCATCGACGAACATCGGAAGATTATACCGGCCGGGGGACAGAGCGACGGAGCGACCAAGGGCGAGTCCAACCCTTCGTCGCTCCGTCGTTCAGCTGCTGCCTTGCTCTGATTCGATCAGGCGCGAATGTGCACCTTGCGGCCCTGGAACTCGACCTTGCCGTCGATGAGGGCAAACAGGGTGTCGTCGCCGCCGATTCCGACATTGAAACCCGGCTGAAACTTCGTTCCCCGCTGACGCAGAATAATCGTGCCCGCGGTTACCACCTGCCCACCGTAAGCCTTCACACCCAAATACTGGGGATTGGAGTCGCGGCCGTTGCGGGACGAGCCGCCGCCTTTTTTATGTGCCATAAGTCACCTGCAAAACTGTTCTTAGCTCAATAAGCACACCATCGACGATCCTACGGGGAAACCCGCAGCTGCCAACCCGCCGCTTTTCGACGGGCCGGGGAATGTAACGGGAACCGCCGCTGAATGCAACAACGCCCTACCGCATCACCCACTTGGGGTCCCCGTCGGGCCGCAACTTGTCAAGGCTCGGGAATTTTTCGTCGCCCGGCACATGGAAATCAAGTTGCAGCGTGCGGTGGAGCACAACCGGGTCCTTCTTGCCATCCTTGTCGGTCTTGACCACCGGCTGACCGGCATCATCCGTCAATATCGTCGATTCGCCGGAAAGGCCTCCCACGAAGACGGAAAAACGCCCCATCTCAACGGTTGGTTCCTCCCAGATGGCCACGCCATCGCGAGCCTGATCCTCGCCGACGCGGATGATGCCTGCTATTTCCGTGGCCGACTCCAGGGTCGATCGCTTCTCCCGTATGCGAATGGTGTCGAGCACCACCTGGGGAATGTTGTTGTCAGAGCGGAAGAGTCGGCCATCATCCAGCAGGATCTCAAAGGCCGGGTAGAACTTCTGTTCCTTGTCCGTCAGGTTGGTGACCGTGTACGTCATGTACCAATAGGCCTTGGCGGTAAGCGACCCGGGAATGGTCACCACAATCCGCTGAGGTATCTGGTACTCGAACTTGAGTTGCCAGGCAATGGGGTAAGCGCTGGGCTTGGGGTAAGCCCGGCCGTCGGCCGCCAAGGCAAGCAGAGCCACGACCAACACCATCAAGCGCGATAGGGGGCGACTCATGGATGTACTACTCCGCAGTTGATCTGGGACATTCCGCCGCAGGCCGCCAACGCGGAATCCCCAAAAAGCCTTTGCCCTTCCTCTGTGTGGTGTTATTCTTACGAAGCGTGGGTATGCTGTCAAATCTCGGCCGCATCTGGAGCCATATGGCCCCGGAGGATTCCTTGCCGCTGGAGATTCGTACTGCTCGTCCGGAGGAACTACGGGAGGCGTTGCGGCTGATTCTCCGTTCAGCGCCATTCCATGGCGAAGACCAGCAACTTCGCGAACTGGCAGGTCTGGCCGCTTCTCAGCGAGGGAATCTGGCCGGTGCGTGGATGGCCCTGCAGCGAGGCCAACCTCTCAGCACCGCGTTGCCGATTGTCAGCCCCGGGCGAACGATGCTCCTGTTTGTCCCACAGCAGTTGCGCGGCCCGCTGCATGCTTACGCCACCGGGCAACTTGTCGAACGGCTTTGCGCGGCTGCGGCCGTGGATGGCGTTCACCTGGTCCAGGTGCTCCTGGACGCGCACGGCGAGGATGTGCGACAACTTCTGGCCAGTTGCGGCTTTGTTGATCTGGCCGAACTGCTCTACCTGCATACGAACCCCGGCCGGCCGATCCGCGATCCGGAACTTCCGCCTCGCTGCGAATGGATTGCCTATTCCGAGCAGGAGCATCATCTGTTTGCGCGGGCAATCGTCGCGACGTATCAACAGAGCTTGGACTGCCCACGGCTGAACGGCCTGCGCGAGGTGGAGGATATCATCGCCGGGCACAAGGCCACAGGGGAATTTGACCCGTCCCGCTGGCTGCTGCTTCGGCAAACCGGCCGGACGCTGGGGGTGCTGCTGCTGGCAGTCGTACCGCAGACGGACGCGATGGAACTGGTCTACCTGGGACTCGATCCCGAATTCCGGGGGCGGGGCATAGGGGATATTCTGATGCGCCGGGCGCTCTACGAAACGTCGGTCGCGCGGCGATCGCGATTGTCGTTGGCCGTCGATGCCAACAACACGCCGGCACTGAAGCTATACTGGCGGCACGGAATGCAGGCCTTGGGGCGCAAGCTGGCCATGATGCGAAATCTCAGGAGCGTGCAGGTGCAGTTGGGGCCGGCGGCGCAAGCGCCCTTGGCCGCCGACTCAAGCGACTCGTTGCCGCAACTTCGGTGAGGCAACTCCCGGCCGCGATGGCGCATGCGTCAAAACGCCGCGCGTTTCTCCACCGCTTGTCCACACCAAGCGTTGGGCCTGTGCAGAAGCGGTTGGTAAAAAAAAAGTGAAGGCGATAGAAACGGTTCACAAAGGCCTTTACACCGCTGTGCATGGAAATTCCGGTAAAACCGGGCTTGTCAGCGTAGAGCGGCGCGGTAATTTTGGGGCACGCAGTGAGTTTCAGGGAAGGACATCTGAGTGAGCAGTTTAAGGAGCGAATGGGATTTTTGGGTTCGAGACACATCGTTCTCACTCTCCATCGTAGGATGCGATCTCAAGGATGATTTCCTGCAGGCATGAGGCCTAAGGACGCCAGGGAGTTTTTGTTTCCCGACCGGGACGGGAACTCGCGGTGGCGGTCCAGTTGCTCGAGGTGCGCGCTGCGCGGGATGCGCCAAGCCGCCTCGGCTTGTCGGCCGGTACCAGGGAGCCGGCCAGATTGGTTATGGGCAACATGAGCCAAGGAGATCGACGTGAGCTGCATCAGCGCACACGATCCGCAGTTGGCGCGGCTGGCGAACGCCATCGCCCAACGCGTGGGACAGCAACGCTTTCATGTGTGGTTCAACAACTCGACGCGCCTGGACCTAAAGCAGGACGGGCTGGAAATCGCGGTCCCCAATGACTTCATCAGCGAATGGATCGGCCGGAACTTCGCAGGCCCGATCCAGGACGCGGCACGGGAGGTGCTTGGATGCGGCCTGCCGGTGCGGTTCAGCGTCGTGCCGCAGCTGTTTGAAGTCCGCGCCCAGGCCGACGCTGACGAAGCTGCGCGCCAGGCAACCCGGCCCCATCCGCGCCGCCCGCTCGATCAGGAGAACGCCTCGGCAAGAGCGGCCGTCGCAACGCCCAGGCTCGCCGACGAGGACTCCCCGCCGCGCGCCGCGGAACGACTTGCATCGCAGCATTCAGCCGTCGAAAAGCCCCCTGCGCCGCACGGTCTGCCCCGTCTCCGCCACGACCTGTCGACTCTTGTCGTCGGGCCAAGCAACCAGCTTGCCTACAACGCGGCGCTGCACGTGGCGCAGTTCCCCGGCCTGCAATACAATCCCCTGTTCATTCACGGCTCTTGCGGCCTGGGCAAGACGCACCTGCTCCAGGGGCTCTGCAAGCATTTCCTCTCCCACCACCCGTCCAAGCGATGGCTCTACCTGACCGGCGAGGAGTTCACCAACGACTTCATCTTTGCCCTCCGGCACAACAAGATCGAGGCGTTCCGCCGCAAGGTCCGCGACCTGGATTTGCTGGTCATCGATGACGTCCACTTCCTCGGCGGCAAGAAGGCCACCCAGGACGAGTTTCTGCACACGTTCAACGCCATCGAGGCGATGGGCAAGCAGGTCGTCATGGCCTCCGACAACCACCCCAAGATGATCGAGGAGTTCGGCGAATCCCTGATCAACCGTTTCGTCAGCGGCATGGTGGTGCGCATCGACCCGCCGAACCTGGCCATGCGCTGCCAGATTCTGCGCCAACTGCTTTCGCGATCAAACATGGCGGCCGACGAACAGGTCATCGACTGGATCGCCCGCCGCGTGACGCAGAACGTCCGCGAACTCGAAGGCGCCGTGACCCGCATCAGCGCCCACGTGAAACTCACCGGCGAAGCCCCGACCCTGACGATGGTTCAACAGTCGCTGGGCGACCTGGAGCGACACCTGGTGCAGCCGGTGAGGCCCGAGAGCATTCTCAACACCGTCTGCGACTACTTCGGCCTGGAACTGCGCGACCTGTACTCCAGCCGCCGACAGCGCACCATCTCGCTGGCCCGCGGCATCGCGATGCACCTGATTCGCAAGACCGCCAAGCTCAGTTTCCCCGAAATCGGGATGCGCATGGGCAAGCGCAATCACAGCACCGTGATCAGCGCCTGCCGCCGCATGGAAAGGGCCGTCGAGCGCAACGAGAAGGTGGTCTGGACCAGTTCCGTCGGCGACCGCGAAGAGGATGCGGCGGAACTGGTCCAGCGACTGGAGGAACTCAGCCGGGTGGCGAACTGAAAGTCGATCGCGGCGCAGGTGTCCTGCCTGCGCCTTGTTCGGGGATGACCCTGTTGCCCGGGACGACATGCACGATGCGCTTGTGCTGCGCCTCAGTCCTGGCGTGATCCGCCAAACCGCGTCCGGTCCCGCGCATCCTCGGCGATCCTCAGTTCCTCCGCCGATTCAGGCTGGGCCAGGAGCGTGCCGGCGTAAGTCACCCAGGCCGTCAACCCGCGCGTGCGGATCCGGCCTCGCGTGCGGTATCGTCCTCCCTCGGCAACAAAGCGAAGTTCGCCGGTCGCCGGGTCGGACTCCTGGCTGACGAGCCTCCCCTCTCCCTCGCGCCGGCGCATCTCGTTCATGAATCCCCAGAGGGTTATTCGCTCCCCCACCGGCAGGGGCAGGGCGACGCGCATCACCCCGTAAGCCGTCAGCCCCGTCGGGCTGACCCACACGCAGTGCTCGGCCCGATCCTCCGGATCGCGCGGCTTGAGCGTCCAACCGGATGGCGGATGACAGTCCGCCTGGAGTTCGGCGACATACTGGCCGGCATCGCCCGAAGAAACCGCCCGGCTTGATCCGCCGGAGGCGCAGCCCCCGCCAATCATCGCCGCGCACAGGCAGAGGATGCCGAGGATGGATCGGGATGAGTGCCTCAAGACAGCCACTATGCGCTGACAAATCCCCGCGGCAAGAGGCGACGCCGATTGACGAACCGTAGAATCCCGCGACGATTTCAGTGTACTGGAGTGTTCGCCGATGCTGGAAGCGACTGCCCTCTGCCGTCTCCTGACGATCATCGCCGCCGCGTGCGGCCCGGCCCTGGCTGCCGCCGCGACGTGGGACCAGCGACTGGCCGACCCCCCGGCCGACGCCCGCATTCTCAAGATCATTCACAACTGGCCCGACCAGCCCGAAGCCCAGGACAGGCTGATCGCCAGACTGAAGGCCCAGGGCTTCGGGGGGGTCGTTTGCAACGTCTCGTTCAATGAGTACCTCGAGAGCGAAGCCAGGTGGCAGGCGTTCGTGCGCGCCGTCAACGAAGCCCGAAAAGCGGGTTTGGCGATGTGGCTGTACGACGAGAAGGGATACCCTTCCGGCAATGCCGGGGGAATCACGCTGCGCGACCGCCCGGAATGGGAGGCCCGCGGCCTTCTTGTGGCGGACCGCCAATCCACGGGTGGAACGGTCGAGTTGGACCTGCCTCCCGGGAAGATCGTCCTGGCCGGGGCGTTCCCCGTTCGCCAGGGCGGCATCGAACTGACCGGCAAGGTCGATCTGGCAGCGCATGTCCGCGACGGCAAGCTGAGCTGGCAGGCGCCCGCCGGACACTGGCACATCCTGGCCATTACCGAGGACCGCCTTTACGAAGGCACGCACGCCGAGGGCAACCTCCATGCCAGGATGCCCTACCCAAACCTGTTGCTCGCCGAGCCAACCGCCCGCTTCATCGACGTGACCTACGGCGGCTACGCCCGGTACCTGGGCAAAGACCTGGGCAGGTACTTCATGGCGAGCTTCACGGACGAACCTTCGCTGATGAGCGTCTTCCTCAGGCCCATGCCCTATCGTCCCCTGCCGTGGGCATCCAATCTCGAACCCGAATTCAACAGGCGCCGGGGATACAGGCTGGATGTTGCGATGCTGCCGGCGCTGGTGGCCGACGCCGGGGCCGCAGGCCGGAAATTCCGCCACGATTTCTGGCTCACCGTCGGCGAGCTGGTGTCCGAAAACTACTTTGGCCAGATTCAGACACGCTGCCGCGAGCTTGGCATTCCTTCGGGCGGGCACCTGCTGATGGAGGAGAACATCGCCACCCATGTGCCGCTCTACGGCGACTTCTTTCGATGCATCCGGCGGCTGGATGCCCCAAGCATCGATTGCCTGACGAGCCTGCCGCCCCAGGTCCCGTGGTATATCGCGCGCCTGCTCAGCAGCGCCGCCGAGCTTGAAGGCCGGCCGCTGGTCATGAGCGAGACCTCCGACCATGCGCAACACTGGCGACCGGAGGGCGACCAACGCCCGCGCCGGCAGGTAACCGAGGCCGAAATCCGCGGTACGTGCAATCGCCAGATCGTCGCCGGGGTCAACTGCATTACCAGCTACTACAGTTTCTCGGGACTGACCGATGAGCAGTTGCGGCGGCTCAATGAGTGGGTCGGCCGGTGCAGCACGGCCCTGCGCGGCGGACACCAGGTTGCGGACGTCGCCGTGCTCTATCCCTCCGAGAGCCTCTGGACGAGTTTCGTCCCGTCTCGCCACTGGGCCCGCGAGTCGGCCGCGGCGCTGCGCATCGACAACGTCTACCGCACGGCCGCCGAAAGCCTCTTCGCCGCTCAACGCGATTTCACTTTCGTGGACAGCCGCGCGCTGATCGATGCGAAAGTCGAGTCCGGATCGCTGGTTCACGGCCCGCTTCGGTGGCAGGTCGTCGTGCTGCCGGGCGCCGACACCATGCCCCTGGCCGCATGGGAAAACCTCGCGCGTTTCGTTCAACGTGGAGGCGTGGTGATCGCCCTGGGCGCCCTGCCGCTGAACAGCGAAAGCCAGTTCCCCTCGCCGCGCGTCGCGGCGATCGCAGACGAGATCTTCGGCAAGGACGCCGTTGCGACAGCGCGGCAGCCGCGGTCCTCCCCCAATGCGGCCGGCGGCATGGGCATCTACCTGCCCCACGGCCTGGAGAGCCTGCTGCCGCAGGTGCTCGGCGGACTGCTCGAACCCGACGTCACCGTGACCGACGCCAACTCGCCAATCCGCGTCACTCACCGACACATCGAAGGCCGCGACGTTTACTTCGTGATCAACGACAGTCCCAACCCATGGAGCGGCCAGATTGCTTTCGCAGCGGCCGGGGAAAGCGAACGATGGGACCCTGCGACCGGCCGGCGTGAACCGGCGGTTTCCATCGACGCATCCACCTTGCGACTCGAGCCATACGGTGCTGCGATCTACCGCTTCGCTTCCGTCCGCCCGCGTCAGCGCCGTGCAGTGTCCGGCGCGGCGCTGCCGGGTCTCTCGCTGAAGACTCTGCCGCATGTCGAACCAACCCCGCCACACGGACAATACGTGGCCGCTCAATTGTCTCGCGATTCGGACCGATCGACCCCGGGCGTGCCGGTTTGGCACGCCGCGGCCGAACTGACCAGATCCCAGGTGGACACCTTTCTCTTCGTGCAGTTTCACTATGCCCCGGCCCTGGACCTGAGTGACTCGGACTGCCTGGTCATTGATACCTGGGTTCCCGAGGGCCAGGCCACACCGAACCAAATCCTGCTGATCATCCGTGAGCAGGATGGCGGCGACTTCATCGCGGAGACGGGACGCTCTCTGGCAACGGCCGGCCGTGAGCGCAGTTTCGTTCCTCTCAATCGCCTGCAACTGGCCGGCTGGTCCAAGGACGCCGATGGCATCCTCGACCCGCGTAAAGTGGCCGATGTCCGCATCGGCTGGGGCGGATACCTGGGCACACAAGGGGAGAAAATCGCCTTCCAGGTTGCTTTGCCGCAGGCCGGAAGAATCGTCGGCCGCGAACCCAAGCCATAGCTTTCATGCAGAGTCCCGCCACCCGCGAAATTCTGGACAAATTGATCCAGATCAAGGACTTCGTTCCCCTTTTCACAGATACTCCCCGCCGTTCCGAGCATCCGGGGCTTTCGTGGGCAACGGACGGACTCGCATAAGTAATTTATTGGAAAGGACTTGTTTACATGTTCTGCAACCAGTGCGAACAGGCTGCTCGTGGCGTGGGCTGCTCGACCGAGGTGGGAGTCTGCGGCAAGTCGGCCGATGTTCAGGCCGTTCAGGAGTTGATTCTCTACGGGCTGAAGGGCATGGCCGCCTATGCCAATCATGCCCGGCGGCTGGGCAAGTCGGATGAGAAGGTGTCGGCGTTCATCGAGGAGGCCCTGTTCGCCACGATGACCAATGTCAACTTCGACCTGGCAAGCCTCTTTGATCTCGCGATGGAACTTGGCCAGCACAATCTCAAGGTAATGGAGATGCTCGACGCCGGCCACATCGAGACCTTCGGCAAGCCCTCCCCCACCACCGTCCGCGAGGGAACCCAGGCCGGCCCGGGCATTCTCGTGACCGGCCACGACCTGGTGGACCTCCACGACCTGCTCAAGCAGTGCGAAGGCACGCCTGTGAAGGTCTACACCCACGGCGAGATGCTGCCGGCGCACATGTACCCCAACCTCCGTAATCACCCAAATCTGGCCGGTCACTACGGCGGCGCCTGGCAGGAGCAGCGGAAAGAGTTTGCCGCGTTCTCCGGGCCGATTGTGGCCACCACCAATTGCATTCTCATCCCGCCGCCGACCTACGCCGATCGCGTATTCACCACCCGCGCCACGGCCGTTCCCGGCGGCGTGCGCCTCAAGACCAACGACTTCTCCGCCGTCATCAAGAAGGCCCTGGAGTGTGAGCCCCTGAATGAGAAGATCGTCCGCACCAGCACCGTGGGCTTCCACCGCACCGTGCTGCTGGATGCCGCCGGCGCGATCGTGGATGCCGTCAAGGCCGGCAAGGTCTCGCGGTTCTTCGTCATCGGCGGCTGCGACGGGGCCGAGCCGGGCCGAAACTACTTCTCCGACTACGCCCAGGCCACCCCTGCCGACTCGTTCATCCTGACCCTCGGCTGCGGCAAGTACCGCATCCGCAACCACGACTACGGCACGCTCCTGGGTCTGCCGCGCCTGCTGGACATGGGCCAGTGCAACGACGCCTACGGCGCCGTGTCGGTAGCGATTGCCCTGGCCAAGGCGTTCAACTGCGGCGTCAACGATCTGCCGCTGACGCTGTGCATCTCGTGGTTTGAGCAGAAGGCCGTCGCCGTCCTGCTGACGCTCCTGAGCCTGGGCGTGAAGGGCATCAGCATCGGCCCGCAACCGCCGGCCTTCATCACTCCCAACGTCTTCCGCATCCTCCAGGACAAGTTTGACCTGCGCCTGACCGGGCGCGATGCCGCGGCCGAGTGTGCCGCCGCCTGTGGAAAGTAACCCTGGCACGTGGCAGGAACGCGCGGAGCGACGGAGGATTCAACCCTTCGTCGCTCCGTGCTTTGATCGCCTGGCCGCCGGTGTCTATCCGTGCTTCCCGAACCACTGCCTGGACTTCTGCCAGTCCGGCTTCATCGCATCGGCGCCGGGCGTCCAGTTGGCCGGGCAGACCTCGCCGTGATCGCGCACGTACTGGAACGCCTGGAGCAGTCGGAGGGTCTCATCCACCGACCGGCCGACGGCAAGATTGTTGATCGTCGCATGCTGCACCACGCCGTCCGGGTCGATGATGAACAGGCCGCGGAGCGCCACGCCCGCGTCGGACAACACGCCATATGCCTCGGTCACCTTCTTGTTCAGATCGGCCAGGAGCGGGTAAGCCAGTCCCTGGATTCCGCCTTCCTTGCGCGACCGCTCCGTCCAGGCCAGGTGAGTGAACTTGCTGTCGATGCTGATGCCCAGCACCTCCGCGCCCAGTTTCTTGAACTCGTCATACCGATCGGAAAAGGCCAGGATCTCGGTTGGACAGACGAAGGTGAAGTCCAACGGATAGAAAAACAGGACGACCCATTTCTTCCTGTAATCCTCAAGCTTGATCGACTTGAACTGCCCGTTGTGGACCGCATCCAGTTCGAACGTGGGCGCAGACTTGCCAACAACCGCTGCCATAGTTTCTTCCTCGAATGTGGCGACGTGGATTCTCCTTCCCGGAGTCCCGCTCGTCGCGCGTAGGCCTTGTGAATCCGCCGGCCAGCGATGCCGCTCCATTGATGGACATCACCGCACCGACCAGAACGGCTAATTAATAGGACCGCTCCGTCCGATTTATCAAGTGTGAATCGGTGCGGATTCCTCGACTGGCCCTTGCCGCCCGTTCCGTCTGCCGCTGAAATCCCGCCCGGATTGGACATTGGCCTGACGGATCGACAGAATCCCACCCTTCATGCCCATAGCCCTTCTGGACAGCACCGCATTGGGAGCCCTGTTGGCGCTGACTACGGCGATCGCGTGGGCCATCTCCCCCGTGTGTTTCGCCAGCGCCGGCCGGAAGATCGGCTCGTTTCCGGTCACGCTCCTGCGATGTGGCGGAGCCGCAATCCTGCTGCTGGCCGTGCTGCCGATCTACGGCATGCTCGTCGCCATTGCCCCACCGTCGCTCATGCAGGTGATCTACCTGGCCGCATCCGGCTTCTTCGGCATGGTGATCGGGGATATCCTGCTGTTTGAGGCATTTGTCCTGATTGGCCCGCGGCGAACCACCCAGACCGTGGTGCTGGCGCCCATTCCCGCAATTCTCATCGGCTGGTTCTATCTGAACGAGACGCTGAGCCTGCAAACCCTGACCGGGATTGCCCTGGCGCTGGCCGGAACGTTCTATGCGGTTCTCCGCCGTCCCGATGTCGAGGCCGCCCATGAGCCGATGCGGATCTCGCCGATGGGGCTGCTGATGGCAATCGGCGGGTCGATCTGCGTCGGCATCGGTGGCGTGGCGGCCCGGGCGGCGTATCAGGAGCGGGAGGGATTGGATCCGGTGTTGGCCACCACCATCCGCGTCAATGCCTCGGCGGTCATGCTCTGGCTTGTGCCCATCGTGCTCGGCAAAGCCCCCAAACTGATCGGTCATCTGCGCGACACCTACGTTTTGTCGCGCGTGGGCCTGGGAACCCTGATCGGTCCCTTCGGGGGAATGCTGACCTACCTCTGGGCCTTCAAACTGGCGAAAGCGGGTCCCACGGCGACGCTGGCATCGATGTCTCCCCTGTTCATCTTGCCCATCCTCGCCATCCGCTACCACACACGGGTTCCAATCGACGTGATCGTTGCAGCGATTGTGGCCTGCACGGGCGTGGCGATGATCTTCCTGCGATAGAAATGGCCCCGGGACCGCAATGACCGCGTTTTTATCGGACCTATCAATTCTCTTGGCATGACGGCGGGCGTGGGGTATTTTTCGGCAACACGATGGAGGGCCCGCGCCACCCGCGTAATTTGTGTTCGCAGGGACGGCCAGGGCAATTACAAAGGAGAGGAAAATGCGGTTTCGTCTTGTATCCGCCGCGATGATTGCGGCCACTCTGTGTCTGTCGCTGTCGGCCCATGCCGCCACGGTCGGCTGGACCGACTGGACCTCGGCCACGACCGGAGCCAACGGCTCCGCCGCCGGCACTTTGGTATTCGGCTCAACGAGCGTTGCCGTCACCTATACGGGTGATGTGACGTTCGCCCAGCTTGGGTCGGGCATCAATTACTTCAATCCGGCCACGGCATACCTCAATGGCCCGGTCACCAACGCTCCTCCGGCCGCCGAGATGATCGCGCTTTCACGAAACACCGGACAGGCGCTGAACACGATCACCTTTTCCCAGCCGGTGAGCAATCCGGTCATGGCGATCGTGAGCCTCGGGCAATCAAGCCTGCCCGTCTACTATTCGTTCAATGCGCCGTTTGACGTGATCAGCGTTGGCCAGGGCTACTGGGGCAACGGCACGCTGACGGAACTGGCGGGCAATGTTCTGGAGGGCAAGGAAGGCCACGGGCTGATCCAGTTCAACGGGACGTTCAGCTCGATCTCCTGGTCGGTAAGCCCCAGCGAATACTGGCACGGCATCACGGTCGGCGCCGAGGGCGTGGCGATCCCGCTGCCCGGCGCGGCCTGGGCTGGTCTTGGACTGATGGGCGCGGTCGCGGTGCGCAAGCTCCGTCGCCGGTAGGTTTTTTCATCCGGATAATCGGAATCCTCGGAGGTCGGGCGATCGTGCCCGGCCTTCCGCATTTCAGCTTCAGGGGATATTGATGACCCCATCAATGGGCTTGCCGTTCTTCGAATCGAACTTGGCGGTGTCGCTGCCGGGGCCGCCATCCAGAAGGTCGCCGGGGGCGCCGTCCATCCCATCGAGCAGGTCGTTGCCCTCGTTTCCCCGGAGATTGTCGAAACCGCCGCCGCCGACGAGGGTGTCATTGCCGAAGCCGCCGACCAGGACATCATTGCCGGCATCGCCGTAGATCCTGTCGCTGCCGAAATCGCCATCGATCGTGTCGTTGCCGTCTCCGCCGCGAATGGTATCGCTGGAGGCCAGCACGCTGGGCATGTCGTCGGCGATGTCGCCGAACACCTGATCATCGCCGGTGCCCGCGTCGATGCTGTCGTCGCCCAGGCCGCCCATGATGAAATCGTTGCCGCCGTAGCCGAGGACCGTATCGTTGCCCTCATCGGCGTACAGTGAATCAATGTCACTGCTTCCCTTGATATAATCGTTGCCCGTTCCGCCCGTGATGTGCGACTTGCCGGTATCGCCGTCAATCCTGTCATTGCCGGCATCGCCCGAGAGATAATCGAAACCGGCGCCGCCCTTGATGGTGTCGTTGCCCGCCCCGCCGCGGACCGAATCGTTGCCGTCGCCGCACACGATCCAGTCGTGCTTCGGGCCGGCGGTGATCCTGTCGTTGCCAGCGCCCGCGTCGATGTTCGCCTCCAGGGGAACGTTCGACTTGATGACGATCGTGTCATTGCCGGCGTAAGTCTTGATCGTGATGTCGGCCGGAAAAATGAGCTTCAGCGGGAAGGACTTGACGACCCCGTTGTCGTCAACCACGATCTTCGTCTTGTCGGCGGAGAGCGACACCGTGATCTCGTCGTTGCCGGGGGTGCCGATCACCTGAAGGTATCCAAGTTCCAGGGTCGCCGTCAGAAGACGACGCGATTCCAACCCTTCGATTCGGCGCATGTTCTCCCTTGCCGTGAAAAGCGCATTGTACGGCGAATCGCGGGACGCATTCAACTGCTTTGTTGAAATTGTTATATAGGATGTGATTGCTCCCATATCCCGCTTCGGGCGGATGACGGGAGGCGGAGGGCAGGATGCCGACGGGCTGCCCGGGCGCTGCCGGTCGCTTTACAGGAGATCCTTGAAGTACTCGGCGGCCGCTTCCCAGTCGACCGTCTCATCCATGGGTCGGCCGATCTTCTCGTACAGCCGCCGGCGGGCCTTCTTGTCGTCCACGGCGATGCGGGCGGCGAACACCAGCACGTCCTCGGCCACCTCCAGGGGCACCACGACGCAGCCGTCGTAATCGCATCCGACGATGTCGCCAGGCCGCACCATCACGCCCCCGCAGCCCACCGGTGTTTCCACCTCGATCAGTTCGACACGGCCGGGGATGATGGTGCGGCCGATGGCGCGGCAGGCGACATTGCACTTCTGCATGATGATCTCGTCGGTGTCGCGGGCGTTGCCGTCGGTGACGATTCCCGCCACGCCGGCGGCCATCATTGCAAGGCTGTTGTTGGATCCCCAGTAGCCGGTCTCGCGGGCGCCATTGGTCGAGGTGACCACGACGCACCCTTTCTTCACGACCGGATCGAGCTTGGCCCGGAATCCACCCATTTCGCCCCAGATGGCGTGTTGGCGCAAAGCGTCCTTCTTCTCGATCGGGGGCAGGCGTTTGTTGGTGGGAATCACGCGCATGGTGACGGCAGGTCCCCAGAAGCGCATGCCCATCCAAAGCGGGCGGATGGCCGGGTCGAGCAGGGTGAGATCCGCCCGCCCCACCGCGTCCAGGCCGTCGGTGACATCGGTGACGCGCAGGAAGCGATTGAACCGGGCCGCCAGAGCATAAGGATCAGCCGCCATATCACACCTCCCAGGGTCACTGGCCAAGGGCACCGGCACGCGCCAGCATCCGACCTGCGCTGCCGGAAACGTGACCGCATGACGACCCCCTTGCTCTCTCACGACAATCCCGTGCGCTGAAGGTAAAGCCCCAGCACGCACAGGGTGAACGCGCGTGACCAGGCCGGGCTTTCCGGGTCGCGGAGAAACGCTTGCCACACCGCGTCCACGCTTCCCGGCCGGAGCAGATCCGCCGACTTGAGCCTCCCGACCGCGTTTTCGCAAAGATCACGCATCGGCCCGGCCATCCAGCGCCGGATCGGCAACCCAAAGCCCCGCTTGCGCTGGGCCAGGAGCGCCGGACGCAGCAGCGGAGAAAAGGTCGTCCTCAGAAGGTGCTTATCGGCTCGACCATTGGGCAATCGAACCGGACCGGCCACCGGAAGAATCAGGTCAAGGATGCGCCGATCGAGCATGGGAACGCGGATCTCCAGGCTGTGGGCCATCCCGTTGGTGTCGCTGTCGCGCAACAGCATGTTACCCTGGTAGAACCGCGACTCAAGCTGCGAAACGCTCCACACGATGTCCTCGTCGCACAGGCGCAGATCTGCAAGAACCTGAGGCGACTGGAAGCACTCGGCCAATCCGAGCTTTGCGGCGTCGATTCCCATTGCGATCATCTGATCTGTCGAAAGCATCCGGCGACGATGGAAATAGAGATCGGCCACTGCGCCGTTGGTCCGCACGATATCGATGAATTTCTGTCGCACTGATTCCGGACGCCGGCGGGTAAGCAGTCGTGCCAGGCCCACCCGGCCGCCGGCCGGCAGCCATCGCATGAGCCGAACCATTCTGCGCAACTGGGGAACGTCGGCGAAGCTGGGATAGCCGCCAAACAACTCGTCGGCCCCCTGTCCTGACAACGCGACGCTGATGCCGTGCGCCCGGACCACCTTCGCGATGAGATACACGTTCATGCCATCGACAGAGGGCTGGTCCAGCGACTGGATCCACTCGATGGCGGCGCTCTCGGCCTCGGCACCGGCAACCTGGATTTCGGTGTGCTCCAGCCCAAAGAGTTTCGCCGTTTCCGAGGCCAGTTTCAGTTCGCTCATGTCAGGCTGGTCGGAAAAGCCGACGGTCAGACTTCGCAAGCGAGCCGAGTGCCGAGCGGCCAGCCCGGCGATGATGGTGCTGTCCAGCCCTGATGACAGGAACACGCCCACCGGCACATCGGCAACCAGGTGGTCCTTAACAGCCTGCTCGAGTGTCGCGGCCAGGTTTTCCTCAAGACCGTCGGCATGGTGTTGTATCTGGGCCGGGTACTGCCAGAACGGCTGTGGCGCCGGCCGGCTCGCTTGGGAAGATGCGGCGATCACCTGGTAGCAACCGGCCGGAAATGACTCAACGCCCTGGACGATGGTGAACGGATGCTGCACGGCACCGTACGCCAGCAACGTCGCCAGCCCCTGCGGACTGTGCCTGCGAGGCACAAGATCGGACGCCAGGATCGCCCGCACCTCGCTGGCGAACAGAAACGTCTGACCAACCTGGGCAACGTAGAGCGGCTTGATCCCCAGCGGATCGCGCGCCAGCAGGAGTGTCTGCTCGCGTGCGTTGAGAAACGCAAGAGCGAACATCCCGGCCAGGCGGCGCAGAAACGCGTGCCCCCAGCGGCTCAGCCCGTAAAGGAGCACCTCGGTGTCACTGTGGCCGATGAATTGCTCCCCCAGAGACTCCAGTTCACGGCGAAGCTCAAGGAAATTGTAAATCTCACCATTGAAGATGATCTGGTCGCCGGTTCGGGGGTTGATCATCGGCTGGTGGCCCGCGGCCGACAGGTCCAGAATCGACAGCCGCCGGTGACCCAGTCCCAGATAGTCGGAGCCGAAGGCAAAGACACTCTCCCCCCCGTCATCGGGACCGCGGTGGAATTGAGCAGCCGTCATCGCCCCCACAACGCGCCGGGCGACATCCTGCGTCCGAGTCACGACCCCTGCAATTCCGCACATAGACCCGTTACCTCTGACTCGGTCATTCGCCGCTTGCCCTGTGGATGGCGTCTTTGCGTCCCGGGTCATCCGCCGGCCCATCGCCGACCTCAAGGTCTTGCTGAGCACCCGGGGTTCTTTGACTTCCATTTCCAATTCGGACCCAACCGTCCACAACACAGGCCGCCAGGACAATTACAATTCCGGCGATGATCCGGTTGCGTGCCCACCAGAAAAGCTCGATTTCCTGCGCACCCGCAGGCGTAGTGTACAGGTAGCCGGCGAAGGTCGCCAGCAGCAACACCGGCGTGGCGATCCACAGCATCTGTCGGCTTCTCAGCCAGGCGCAGGCGACGATCGGAATCGTGTAGAGAATCGGCAGGTTGTATTCGGCGGGCGTCATCGCATCAATCGCCATCACGGCAAGGGAGGTCACAACACAGGCGACGGCTGCGCACGCCTGCCGAAACACCATCAGCACACCTGCGATATCGTCCGGGTTGGGATCCCGGGCCGCATCCAGCACCAGAAGACGCTGATTGACGCTGAGCCAGAAGTGGACGATCGCCGCAATCATCACGATGGCTGTCGCGGCAAAAGTCCGGTTCAACATGCGATAGTCGAACAGGCGTTGACTCCAGACGTGCATGTAGGCCTCAGGGGGCGGTCCCAGAAGGTATCCGGCGTAAGTCAGGAGCACGGCCCCAGCCGCAAATCTCCACGTGGAGGAGGGCCGGCCCAACCGCGAAGTCAACAGCAGCGGCAGCAGATACAGGATCGAAAGATTGATGTTGGCGGTGAAGAAGTCGGCGATGGCGATGCCCACGCCGGCACCCACGGATATTGCCTGAATCGGCCAGCACACATCAGCATGCTCGCCGACAGGGCCCAAGACACGCATGGGATCCTCTCGCACCTGTGCAAAAAGCCCGCTCTATGACAGATCTGATGGTCCAAGGATAGCATTTTCTGCACGCCGGACAAGTGCCGGCTGGACGCCGCCGCGATTGGGCGATTGGGCTCGGCACCCGGCGGCTACATCGGCAGGGAAGCCCGGAAGAATCTCACCCAGTTTTCCCCCATGATCCCGGCCACATCCTCATCCCCGAAACCCGCCTCGCCCAGCGCCGCGGCGAGCCTGGGAAGGTCCGCCGAGGTCTTGATCTCCACCGGAATCCGGAGTTGTCCGAACCCCCCGTCCATGTCCGTCCCCAACGCCACATGATCGGCATCCCCGGCCAGTTCGCAAATGTGGCGCACATGGCGGACGACATCCGCCATTGTCGCCCGCCGCCTGCCCAGTTCCTCCGGCGCAAGCAGGAACTTGTCGTACAGGTTGATGCCGATCACGCCCCCGCGGGCGACAATCGCGCGAATCATCTCATCCGCCAATTGCCGATCCGACGGCACAATCGCCCGACAGTTGGAATGCGACGCCATCACCGGTCCGCCCGTCAGGTCCATCAGTTGCCAGAAGGACTCGTCGGCCAGATGCGACACGTCATGGATCATGTCCACCGAATCCAGCACTCGGACCAGTTCCACACCCTCAGCCGTGATTGGCCCCGGGTTGTTCGTTCCCCCGGCGTACCGCGTCCGCTTCCAGGCCAGCCCCACGACGCGCAGGCCGGCCTGGTGCCATTGCCGCACGTCATCGGCGTTGCGCAAGGGGTCGGCCCCTTCCATCAGGAGAATGGTGGCGACGGCGTGCTCGGGCCTGAGCGGGAGTTGCGAACCGCGGCTGACCAGTCGCAATTGCCCCTCGGCCGCTTGCGCCTGGTACCAGTTCAACTGATCCTGCGCAACCCGCGCGGCCTGGTCGGGGGTCGCGTACCCGTCGGCCGCGTTGCGCGACGCCGGCTCGGCGAAGATCGTGGCGCAGATCAGCCCGACGCCACCGGCCCGCAGGTCCGGCAGCCCGACGGATGGAATCCCTTCCTGGTCGGGAGCCTGGTCGGCCGCCGGCGCCAGCACGTTTCGCCCGCGAAGCGCGTTGTATGCGAGGTCCAGATGCGCGTCTGCGATCAGCATCGCCCAAGTATACAGCCGATCCCTTGCAGGCGTGCGGCGGCGTATCTATATTCACACCGCGCGCCGTCTGTCATCGAATTCATCCGGAGGCACCGAAAGGAAAGGACAAGATTATGGCAAAGGATCAGGTCAACGTGGCCCTCATCGGGCAAGGGTTCATGGGTCGAACGCACTCCAACGCCTGGGGCCAGGTCAATCGCTTCTTCAAGCCGCCGCTGAAGGCGGTCATGCACACGGTCTTCGGGATGCCCGAGGAAAAGCCCGAGGTGATGGCCAACAACTGGGGCTGGAAGAACTTCTCCACCGACTGGCAGAAGACCGTCGCCTCCCCGGAGATCGACCTGGTTGACATCGTGACGCCGAACTTCATGCATGCTCCGCCGGCCAAGGCGGCCATCGCCGCCGGCAAGCATGTGGCCTGCGAGAAGCCCATCGCCGGCACCTTGGCCGAGGCCCGCGAGATGGCCGAGGCCGCCAAGAAGGCCAACGTCAAGAGTTTTGTCTGGTACAACTACCGCCGCGTGCCGGCCGTGGCCCTGGCGCACAAGCTCGTCAAGCAGGGCGCGCTGGGCGAAATCCGACACGTCCGCGCGATCTATCTCCAGGACTGGGCCGACGAGAATGTGCCGCTGGTGTGGCGATTCAAGAAGGAACTGGCCGGATCGGGCGCCCACGGCGATCTGAACGCCCACATCATCGACATGACCCGCTTCGTGACCGGCCAGGAGATCACGGAGATCACCGGCGCGATCGCCGAGACCTTCATCAAGGAGCGCAAGCTGATGAGCGGCGTGGCGGCCGGCGGCATTGCCGCGGGCATCCAGGCCGGCGGCGGCATGGGCAAGGTGACGGTGGACGACGCGGTGCTGTTCCTGGCCCGCTTTTCCGGCGGCGCGGTCGGCAGCTTTGAGGCCGCCCGGCAGGCCACCGGCAACCAGAACCGCAACGGCTGGCAGATCAACGGCTCGAAGGGTGCCGTTCGCTTCGACTTCGAGGACATGAACAAGCTCTGGTTCTATGACGCCACCCGCCCGCGCGAAGTGCAGGGCTGGACCGAGATCATGTGCACCCACGGCGGCAGCCATCCGTACGTGGACGCCTGGTGGCCCGACGCCCACATCATCGGCTACGAGCACACGTTCGTGAATCAGGCCTACGACATCCTGCGGTGCATCGCCGGGCAGGACCCGGTGGTGCCCATTCCCGACTTCTACGACGCCTACCAGACGCAGCGCGTGCTGGAGGCCGTCCTGATCGCCGCCGAGCAGCGAAAGCCGGTGAAACTCGACGACGTGAAATAGGCGTTCAACCTCATGGCGATCAAGGGACCCCGCGCCGGCAGCGGCGGGGTCCTTTTCTTTGCAGGCATTCGGCCATCAGGCGGCCATTTGCGCCCGCCGGCGGCAAGATGCCGACAGCGCAAGCAGTCCCGCAAGTGATGCGATGGAAATCGCCAGGCCGGTCCTGGCGCCGGGGGTTCGGTAGGTCAGTCGAATGCGATGGTCGCCGGCGTCCACCCGGACGGCGGTCAGGAAGGTGTCGGAGCAGAGGGTCTGGGCGGGTTTGCCATCCACCGATGCGCTCCACCCGGGGTCCCACGATTCAGCCACGCGGACAATCCCGCGGCTTGCCTTCTCCACGGTCAGATCAATCTGGTCCGGGCCCGGTCGGGCGTAGCTCACCCTTGGCTCGACCGACGCGGAGGCCGGCGGACCGGGCCGGTCCGGCCGCTTGTCGGGCGTCAGCATGGCGAACCAGCGCAGATCGAACTTCGGGTCGCGCAGGCGTTCGAGCATCTCGGATTCCTCGACATAGCTGATCAGCGGCTCGGGAATGAAGCTCGCCCGCGGCGCGGCATCGGGAACCGCGTAGACCTTCTGCAACGCCGTCTGCGCGACGGGAATCAGGTCCGGCCGGAACTGAACCGAAACCACCCCCTGCACGCACAGCCCCGCCAGGGCCGCGTAGCCCAGGTGAACGCCGTTGAATTCCTGCACATTCAGGCCGGGCCTGGCTCCGGCCATCGCCATGATCGCCCGGTACGGGCGAGCCAGAATGATCGAATCGAAAAAACCCACGTCATCGACCGAACGATTGACGCCCAGCGCCAACTGGTAGTCGATGGCCATGCGTCCTTCACCGACGGCGCCGCGAAGCGCGGCGATGTCCTTGTCGGAATAGCGCACCGGCGGTTCAACGCGAACGAAAGTCCGGGCATGCCTGCCGAGATCGAAAGCATGCACCGCGATCCCCGCGCACAGGACACTCCAAATCACCCAGCGCCGAGCGATCGGCAATTGCCGGAGAAGATGGACCGCAATCCCCAGTCCCATCGCAAGGGAGAAGGTTGTCAGATACATTTGCCTGGCCGGGCTGCGAAGAAACGTTCCCGGAAGCAGCGCCAGGAGCCTGCCCGCAAACGGCAAGGCCAGCACAAAGGCGGCGGTCCCCATGACGGCCACAAACAACCAAGAAGTCTCGGGCAGTCGCCGCCGCCGGAGCAGCCGCACGAGCAATCCACCGGCGGCCAGCAGCGGCAGCCACCCCACATAGCAGACCGTGTCCCAAAACACCGCCGTATGTTCAGGCTCCAGCGCCACCGGCAGCCCCGGTCGAATGACGGGAGCCGGCCAGCCATCCCGCCACGGAAAGAACATCGAACCGATCCGCCAGTAGGGATACGGCAGGTCATTGCCGGCCCGCTCCAGCGACAGAACGCGGGTGCTGCGGAGGATCAGTTGAGACATCGGCCAAAGCACCGCCCCGGCCATCCCAACCCCCAGGGCCATCGCCAGCAGCGGTGCAATGGCGCGGCGCCCCCGCAAGCGGACCAGGAGATAGGCGCCCGCGGCGACCATGGCATAGAACGGCACCTGTGGATGTCCCGCCAACGACAGCGCTGCGCAGCTCAGCCCAAGCCCCGCGACGCGCAGCGGCAGCCGGCGATCCGGCCGAGGCGCCGACGCAATGCCCTCGATCAGCCAGAGCAGCAGCGGCAGCGCGGGATAGGCCTCCAGCAGCGGCAGATGGCCGGCCATGACCCGCGATGCGAAGAATCCGGCGCAGGCGAATGTCCAGCCTGAAACCGCCGATGCCGCGTGACCCAGTCCCATCTTTCGCGCGTAAAGGTACGTGAACAGCGCCGACAACACCGCGGCGACGTTGACCGCCGCCGGATACACGTGGTGCAATGACAGCCCCAGCAGAATCAGGCGGGTGGGGATCCACGGAAAGTTCTGGATGTTGGACCAGAAGGGCGTGCCCAGCAGTTCGCGCGTGTACCATGCGGGCAGGGTGCGTTCCGGACCGAACAGCGACTCGCGGGCGTAGTGCAGCCTGCGAATGTGGATGTTCTGAAAGTCGATGCCGTAGAGGGTGCGGTCTTCCCGGAACAACTCCCACGGACAGTAGACGGCCACAACTCCCGCCAGCATGAGCAGGACCACACCGGCGCCGGTCCAGCGACCGGCCCGCGGACCGGGGTTCTTTGCGGGCTCCTGGGAGAGCGATGCGGCACCCGTCTCAACCACCCCACCCTGCTGTATGCCTGCCTCGTTCACACCGGGGTCCTTTCCTGCACGTCAGGGCCGATCCGACGTCCTGGGCCCCGTTTCGTTCTTTTTCTGTTTCTCCAGGCCCTCAAGGTCGGCCACGAAGGTTCCCTGCACCCAGACCACCCGCGGCGCGGTGTTGGTTTGACGCGTCTCGAAGAGAAGGAATTGCCCGCTGAGCGCAACCTGGATTGTTGGCGCCGAGCCGCTAAACGCCAGGTCCACCTTGTAAGGCTGGAGATGTTTGCGATCGCCGTCGAGAAACACGCCGTTGGGCGAATCCGCATGGGCCGTGCTCATCGCCTCAAAATGCCAGTCGGCGGACCCCAGTTGCGCGATGTCGTCGATGTCGAGCTGGATCTGGAAGAAATACCGGTTGCCGGTGTAGTCATCTTCCACGGCCTGCCGGGGGTCGTCGCTGAACAGCAGCAGGTTTACATGCGGCTGGACCTGGGCCACGAACATCCGGGCGCGGGGAAAGGCGATGGCCCGGTCCCCGATGGTCAGCACGCTTGAACTGGCGCGGGTGGTGGCAGGCCGGGTGGATGCGGGAACCTCGCCGGCGGGTCGGGTCGTTGTGGTCGTAATCGCCCGCGTCGACGTCGGCTTGGGTCTGTCGCAGGCCGCCACGCACGCGCCAATCGCCATCAGAACGGGCAGCCAATGTCCAATCCGCATGGAACCTCCATGACTCCGGCCGGCGGAAAGTCTACCATAAACCGATGCTTCGCACCGCATCCTTCATCCCGGAAGAAGGCCGACTCCTGTGTGAAGGGTGCGGCTACATCCTCACGGGCCTGGACCCCGATTCTCTCTGCCCGGAGTGCGCCCAGCCCATTGCCGAGAGCCTCCCGGAGCGTCGCGAGCCACCCCCCTGGGAGCGGCCGAATACCGGACGGTGGTTCGCCTTCCGGGCAACCACCGCCGCCGTGATCTTTCGCACGTCGCGATTTTACCGGCGACTGTCCACGCGCAACCCCAGCGACAGGTCCGTCACCTTCGCCCGCATCCACACGTGCATCGCTTCGGCGCTGTTTGCCGCGGCCGGAGTGCTGCATCTGAACTGGCTGCTGCTCCGCCCGGCGACTCAGCTTGTCGACTCACTGCTTTTGACCATCGGCCTGCTGGCCGGCGGCTTTACGGCCACGTACCTGGCGCTGTCATGGACCGCGCGACTGGCGGGACGGCTGACCAGCCTTGAGGCCGCCTATCGCGGCTTTCGCCTGCCGCACGCGGTGGTCGTCCGCGGGCTGCACTATCACGCGGCACATTATCTGCCGGTGGCGCTGGCGGCGCTGGGCACGGTCGGGGGATACCAGATTCTGCTTCTGGCGGGCGCGGTCGATGACCGGCACGCGACCTACTACATCTATGCCTTGTGCGGCCAGGTGGTCCTCTCGGCGGCCTACCTGTTCCAGGCCTACTGGGCCGCCATGCGCAGCATGCTATACGCGAACGGATGATCCATGCTCGGATTCTGCTCCAGTCCCCGGTTTGTCGATCACGTCACCACCTCCGCCCACCCGGAACGCCCCGACCGCATCCGCGCCATCTACGCAGCGCTGACGCAGGGCGGCTGGATCGACTCTCCCAATCCATTTCCCGACTTTAATCTGGATTTCGGACCGCTGGCCAAGCCGTCGCGGAAGCTGCTGGAATTGCCGGTTGCGCCAATCCAGGAGAAGTGGCTGGAGACGGTCCACACGCCGCAGCACGTCCAGCACGTCCGCCATGTTTCGTCGGTTGGCGGCGGCGTGCTGGACTCCGGCGACACGCCCGTCAGCGCCAACAGTTACCAGATCGCCCTGCTGGCCGCCGGAGCCCTGCTGACCTGCTGCGACGCGGTCATGGCAGGAAAGGTCCAGCGCGCGTTTGCGGCGGTGCGTCCCCCGGGCCACCATGCCGAGCCGCAGCGGCCAATGGGCTTCTGCCTGTTCTCAAACATCGCCATCGCCGCCCGATATCTCCAGCAGCAGCACGGGCTCAAGCGGATCGCCATCGTGGACTTCGACGTTCACCACGGCAACGGCACCCAGGCCTGCTTCGAGGAAGACCCCAGCGTCCTGTTCACCAGCCTCCACCAGGATCCCCGCACCTGCTATCCCGGCACGGGCCACGCCTGGGAAACCGGTGTCGGCGCCGGCGAGGGATACACGCTGAACATCCCCTTTGAGCCGGGCTCCGGCGACACCGAGTACCAGGCGGCCTTTGACCAGCTCCTGTTGCCGAAGCTGCGGCAATTCGCGCCGGAGTTCCTGCTCATCTCCGCGGGTTTCGATGCTCATGCCGACGACCCGCTGGCGCACATCCAGTTGACGGATGACTCCTACACGTGGATGACCCGAAGGCTGGTGGAAATGGCGGACCAGGCATGCCAGGGCCGGGTCGTCAGCGTGCTGGAAGGCGGGTACAACCTCCGCGCCCTGGGCAGAAGCGTGCTGCGGCACCTGGCGGCCATGGAGTGATTATCCGGCGACGGCCAGTTCCGCGTCCCGGGTGGTCCGCGCCATCCACCACAGAACCGCAAGCGGCACCAGCCTGCCGAGCAACATCATTGCGCTCAAGACATCCAGCCCGGGCCCAACGATCAGGATCGCCTCGTGCGACAGCCCCACGTTGCTCAGGGCACTGATGGCCATGAACAGCAGCCGATCCACCGGCTGCTGCGGCACCAGCGCCAGCAGCAGCAGAAAGCCGACCATCGCAAGACCCAGGTACAAGCCGAGCCAGGCAAGCGCGATGCCGAAGGGCCGGCCCGGCGACTGGCCGCGCATCGCCATGACGGCGCCCCGGAAGACCGCCGCGAGGGTCGTGACCTTCAGGCCGCCCGCGGTCCCCGCGGAGCCGCCCCCGATGATCATCGCGCAAACCAGCAACCACTGCATCGTCCGCGGGAAACCGGCCGCCATCTGAAACGGGAAACCGGCCGTCCGGCAGTTCACCGCCGCGACCGACACCTGGCCGGCGGCCCGCACCGAGGCCCCGTCGCCTTCCGTTTCCAGCCAGAAGGCGGCCAGCGACAGGATGAAGACCGCCAGGTACACCCCGGCGGTCATCCCAAGGACCGAGCGCGCATGTGTCGAGATCGACCGGCGATGAAACACCGCGTCGTACAGTTCCAGGAGCACCGGCAGTCCCAGTCCTCCCAGCACCGCCAGAGGCATCAACACGAGATGGGTCTGCCAGTCCCAGACCCGCGGAAGCTGGCCCACGTACAGCCCGCAATTGGCGAAGGCGCTCGTGCTGGCAAAGAACGCATCCAGCGGCGGCTGACCGTCGCCGATCAGCGGAATCGCGCCGATCACGGCCGCCAGGCTGCTCGCAAGGCAGGCACTTTGGGCAATGCGCCGGTCCGAGTACGGCAGCCGCAGCACGCGCACCATCGCCAGCCCGCCCACGATCATTGGCAGCAGCGAGCCCGCCAGCATCAGAAGCAGAAAGATGAACTGACCGGCCGGGGCATAACCATCGACCGGGCGGCTGGTCTGAAACCCCGTCAGGGTCAGCGCGTTGATGACCGCGAAGCGGGCGCGATCGCGCGTGATCTCCATGCCGCCGACCAATGCGGACCCCCAGTGCAGCAGCAGGTCGGCCAGCGGCAACAACAGCAGATAGCCGCAGACCAGCCACACGACGGCGGCGGGGATCGAAGCCGGCGGCGCCGGCTCCATCGCGACGACAACCGGCTTGTCCTTCCTCGCGGACATTTACTTGTGGTAAACCGAATCCGGGTCAAACACCTTCTGCGCGATCGTCTTCCACTGCTGCCCCTGCTCATCGTATTCGCGGAAGAAACAGCTTCGGTATCCCTCGTGGCAAGCGGCCACATCCTGATCGCAAAGGAACAGCACGACGTCACGGTCGCAGTCGGTCAGCACCCGCCGCACGTGCTGAAAGTGACGGCTGCTTTCACCCTTCAGCGCCAACCGGCCTCGACTGCGGCTGTAAGTGTGGATCTTCCCGGTGGAGAGCGTCTTTTCCAGGGCCTCGCGGTTCATCCACGCCATCATCAGGATCTGGTTGTTCTGGATATCCTGGACGATGATGGGAATCAACCCGTTGGAGTCGAACTTCAACTGATCAAGCTGGCCGCTCTGTACGTTCATGGTGGTTGTTTTCGCCCGTGGCCGCCGGTTTGTCAAATCAGGTCGGGGAACCGCTCCTCTACCCTTTTGCGGGCCGCGGACTTACCTTAATGCAATGCCGATCATAGGCCACGGAATCGACATCGTGGAGACCGCCCGGATTCAGGAGATGCTGGACCGTCACGGCCAGCGGTTTCTCGATCGCTGCTTCACGTTTTCCGAGCAGCAGTACTGCGCACGAAATCCCAAGCGCTACGTGGAGCATCTTTCCGGTCGATTCGCCGCCAAGGAGGCCGTTCTCAAGGTGCTGGGGACGGGCTGGCGCGGCGGAATCGCCTGGACCGACATGGAGATTCTTCCCGAGCCTTCGGGCCAGCCCAAGTTGCATCTTACCGGCGAATGCGCCCGGATCGCGGCGCAACTGGGCATTTCGCGGTGGCACGTGAGCATCAGCCACATCAGCACGCACGCCACCGCCAGCGCGATCGGAATGCGGGGAGAGTGAACGTTTATCAAGGGGGCACGGGCAGGATGCCAGATCCACGGCGCCCGAACCGCATCCTTCTTGCAGTGAGGACAGGTCGTGCTGTTGCGGTCGGCCACGAACACCTTCCCGCAACTGAAGCAGCGGTCGGCGATGGCAGCATCATCAGCGTCAGTCCTTCTGTCTGGACACGCCCAGTTCCCTGGAGATCTCGCTCTCGAGCTGGTCGAGCTTGCCCAGTTCCGCCTTTTCCGCCGCCACAACATCCGCCTCGATCATCCGGTCGATTTCCTCGTCGGAGACGATCGCGTCATTGACCGACTGGCTGCCCGCGATGGCGCCCTGTTCCATCGACTCCAGGAAGATTTCCATCCGCTCTTCCATCGAACCGGCCTGGACCACCGCCTTCTCCCACTGCGCCTGGGTCTTGGCCAGGTCCATCTCCCCGAAAATACGCGCGATTTCCGCCGCCATCACGTTCATCGACTCGGCGAATGTCCGCGACGCCTCGGCCTGCTGGTGAATCAGCATGGCGTTCTTGATGCCAAGAAGCTGGCGTTCAAGGACCTTCTTGAGTGCGGCCGTCTTCTTCAGGGCCGAGCGGATAAAGAGGTACTGGCTGTTGTCGCCGATCTTCCGCGCGTGCTGAGCGTTCTTGATGAAGTCCTCCTGGAACTTCTCCTGCTGGCGGATGGACCGCTCGATGGCGCGGATCCCCTGGCGGATCTTCATCTCCGACTCGATGCGGCGCTCTTCTCTGGACTTGAACAGGCCCATGGCATTTCCCGGTTTTTCCCGCGAATCATCACGAATACTCGCGATCGACGCGCTCGCGCCGCCGCCGGTTCGCGAAAACCCGCGGGCAGTGGTCTACATGTCTTTTTCCGCCGCGCCCGATCTCCGCCGGACCGCCTTGTCCGCCTCCGCGAAACCCTCATCCTGCCTGATGGCCCCACGGTCCATTTCGTTCCAGATGTTCATGATCTCGGTGCCGGCTTCCTTCAACTGCGTGCCGGCCAGGGCGTCCCGGTCGGCCTGCTCGCCAAGGTCGAGGATCGAGTCCAGCCGCTGGGCGTACATTTCCTGGCTGACCGCGTCGTCCTCGATCCACTGGCTGATTTTCGCCACATCCTTGTCCGTCAGGTTCAGCCGGCCCAGCACCTTCCCCTTCTCGCTGTTCTCCTTGATCATGCGCAGCCGGCTGACGGTCATCAGCTCCTTGCTGCGCAGGTTCAGTTCCCTGGACGCCATCAGCTGCTCCTGCGATTTCATCTCAAACTGCAGGGCCAGGGCCTTGCGCAGCTCCGGCGACTTCTGGCTGGCCCCCTGCTGGAAGATCTTCTGCTTATCGACTGAGATCTGCTCGATCTTCCTGAACAGCCGGTCCCGGTTCTTCTCCAGCAGAATCTCCTCGCGGCGCAGTTCCTGGCGATTCAGCTCGCTGAGGGTCTTCTTGCGTCCGAAGATTTTGTCGATCAGGGCCATATCGGGTTCATGTCCAAATCTCAAATCTCAATCTCGCGACCCGAGCGTTGAAATCTCCCGTCATCAGCCGGCCTCGGCCTGGGGACGCTGCCTTTCGCGCTGCGGCAGCGGCGGCGGCTCGACGCCGCCCGGTTCGCGCTGCGGCGGGGTGCGAACCGGCTGGTTCCCGGTCGCGGCCACCTGCTCGGCGGCACCGGCCTGCCCGGATGCCTCCCGCTCCAGTTCCTCGTACAACGCCTGCTCCTCCTGGCTCAGTCCCGCCGGGGTGATGTTGCCGATCGACGCGGCCACCTCGCTGTTGGCCTGCAACTCGGCCAGCACCTCCTCGGCCGCCGCGGCGTCGGCCGCCAACTCCTCGGAATCCGGCAGCTGCGCCGATTGCCCCTGCTGCACCAGCTCCAGGTTGTGCAGGTGCGTGGCCACCACGTTGATCTGCTGGTTCAGCACGCCCAGGAGCTGCTGGCGGCGCTCCAGGTCCTTGCGAAGCTGCACGAGCTGGCTGGCGATGCGACGGCGGGTGATCGAGCTGGTGGTCTGCTTGAACTGCTCCCGCATCTCCGCCTCGCGAGCCTCCAGGACGCCCATCTCCTCAAACGCCTGGTCCCGCTGCTGGCTGAGCATCGCCCGCCGTTCCGCCAGCAGCGCCACCTTCCTCTCGGTTTCGCCCTTGCCGCCAAACAGCGCCCGCACGCGATCGATAAATGCCATGTTCGGACCTCCCGCCGCGGATGCCGCACCGCTGCCCTCCCTGAACAGCACCACGTTGCCGCCCAGCCGCCTGGCGACCAGGCCGGCATTCTCCCCCGCGTAACTCTTCAACTCCCCCTCGACCATCGGCAGCGGCAGCTTCAACGCCGCGGCAACCCGGTCGGCCGACAGCGAACCGTGCAACAGGTCGGCCCGATGCGATTGTATATGATCGCGGATGCGCTGTCGCTTCTGCTGGTCCTGTTCCGGATCGAAAAGGTCCACCAGCGCCCGGGTTTCCTGCGGCCCGTGCACCGTCCAGCCCCCCGCGTCGTTCGGCTCGGCCAGGATGACGGTCCGGTTGAAAGACCGCTCCGCGGCTTCGTGGGCATCCTGCGTGAAACCGCTGGTGGACATCAGGACAACCGTGGACGGAATCGCCCCGGTCCGCTCGTCGCCGCGCTCGGCCAGCGCCGCTTTCAGGTCCGCCAGCGACACCGGGCCCGGCGCCTGACCCTCCAGGAGCTGGCGCGTCGGCGCCAGGCAGATCACCTTCAGCCGACCCACGGTCCTGCGAAAAATCAGCCACCTCGCCCGCGACAACGTTACGGTCAGTTCCGGACAGACCGGCATCCGCGACTGAAGCTCGCGATCGGGGATGTCCAGTTCGCTCATCAGCCGCTTGAGCTGGACTTCCCGATCCTCCTTGATCACGTCGCGGCGCAAGGCCGAGATCGGCCGCCGCCCGTCCGTCGTGTCGATTCGCAGGCGATCATCCCCCAGCAGCCGCTCAACGTGGTCGATGAACTGCTTCTCCCGCTGGCGATGCAGAAATGGATCGCAACTACTGCCCATGCTCCTCCGGAACCTCCGGTCCGCCCGCGGCCCGTCCGCGCCTCAGCCACCACAGCCGGGCGCCCAGCAGCCCCGCGGCCACCGCCAGCCACGCCCAACCCGCGACGTTGAGAATGACGTTCATGAACCGCATGGGCCGCCTTCTCGGTCAATTCTCGATTCCCGGCGGCGGAATGCAATAACCTACCACATCGCCGCCCGGCGCGCGCCGGGCGCGACGACCAGTTCGTGCCCGCAGCGCCGACAGAACCGCGCGCTGCCGGGATTCAGGGCCTGGCAGCCCGTCCTCGGACACACGAAGGTCGAACCCGGCCCCGGTTGCGGACCATCCCGGAACAGCGACGCGATTCCTCGCCCGACCAGCCGAAGGATCGACACCGCCGCCCACACGACGAACACCACCGCCGTGACCGCGATCACGCCCATGAACCACAGCACCAGCGTCACGCCTTCACTCATCGGTCACCGCCGTCATGCAATCGACCGCGGACTCACCGCCGTCCCGCAGAAAATGCAGAACCGATCCGTTGGATCAGGGTACGCCCCGCACTGCGGACATCGCAATACCCATTCTACCAGTTGCTGGCCGCAGTGCATGCAGAACTGGTCGCCGGAACCCACCACCCGCTGACAGTTCGTGCAGCGTTTGCCGTTGACATCCACGGCCGCGCCCGATCCATCGCGCCAGGCCACCGGAATCGGCGGCGGCACCGCCGGCGACAGCGCCGCCATGAATTCCTCCGCCGACGCAAATCGCCTCTCCAGCCTCGCGTACGAGCGGCGGAAAACCTCATCCAGATGCCGGGGTACGCCCGGATTCAGGTCGCTGGGAACATCGGTCCCGGCCGGCTTCTCCCCGGTCAGCATCTCGTACAGCACCACGCCGCAGGCATACAGATCAACTCGCCGGTCCACCTCGCCGCCGCTGCGCTGCTCGGGCGCCATGTAATCGAGCGTGCCCGCGATGCGATTGGCATCCTGGCCGCCCAGCGACGCCGAATACGCGATCGACCCGTCGGCCGCCAGGGAACTGGCCACCTTGCCGCACCCGAAATCCGTCACCTTCACCAGCCCCGCAACGCCGTATCCCTCGCGGGCCGCACGCTCGTGGATCAGGATGTTCTCCGGCTTGATGTCGCGGTGAATCAACCCGTTCCGGTGCGCGTGCTCCAGCCCCGTCAGAACCTGCTTCAGGATCGCCACCGCGTCGTCGACCGACAGCGCCTTGCGCTGCACCAGCGGCCGCAGGCTCGTCCCCGGCACATACTCCATCACCAGGTACGGCGGGTCGGCGTACGGGTCAAAGCCCAGCGCCCGCACGATGTTCGGGTGCGCCAGCCCGTGGATCACCGTCCCCTCGCGCTGGAGGTTGCGAATGTACGCGGCGTCGGTCGGAATCTTGATCGCCACGAGCTGGTCCGACCACACATGATGCCGCGCGCGCCAGACCTGCCCGAACGTCCCGCCGCCGAGCCGTTCCTCCAGCACATACTCGCTGATGCGTTGATTGGCCGTCGGCATCGCTCGTCTCCTACGCCAGCTTCTCCGCAATCCAGTCGCACGTGAACAGGTTATAAACCGCCGCCAGCAATCCTCCGGCCCCCAGGAACGTCCAGGCCGCCGCGCCGCGAATTGTCCATTCAAACAGCCACGCCAGCAACAACAACTCCGCCACCGTGTACCCGAAGACCAGCAGCCCGCCGGCAAGGTTGCTCTGCATCCTGCCCACCCGGCCGATCACGAAGAACGTCGCCCACGGCAGCAGCAGCACAACGCCGAGCCACGAGACAATCCGGCCGGCGCCCAGGATGATCGATTGCCGCGTCGCCGGATCCATGTTCCACCACGAAATCCCTCCGGCCACCACGCCCAGCGTCAACAGCGCCGTGAGCACTCTTCCCGTCATGGACTTCAGGAATTCCATGCTATTGGCATTCTACAGGGTTTAGTCGCTGCCTGATGTTATAAATATCGCCCAATCTCATCGGGCCATCGAAGAGCGATCACGCCTTGTTGCCGATCGGCCGAAAACGGCATAAAGCTATTTACGGCACTAACTTAAGCCAAAGGACATCCGCCCCGTCTAACCCGCTTCCGCAGCGGCGCCGGCCAAGCCGATTCGGTCTTTCCCAAAACCCATGCGCACAGCCATACCCAGTTTGGGCTGGCGCTGATACGATGCGTTCCAGCGACCAGGGCATTTCAATCGGTCGTGAAGTTGCTCGACATACTGGAAATCGACGTTCACCGGTTCCATACGTCTTCATTTCACGAGGAGAGGTCATGCCAAAGAAGCAGGTCAAGCGTTCAAGAAAGGCCGCTGCCGCGAAGGCGCCCGTCAGGAAGCCCCTGAAGAAGAAGCCGGCCACGGCAAAATCGCCCGCCCGGAAGCCGACTGCTGCAAAAAGAGCAATGAAGGCAAAAGCAACCGCACGGAAAGCCACGGCCGCTCCCGCCCGCAAGCCCCTGCCGGCCCGGGCGAAGAAAGCCGCCGCCCGCGTCATCGAAACCATCACCTCCACCGTGACGGATGCCACCGGCACGATGCTCAGCGCCGCCCAGGCCGCCCCCGCGCCGGCTTCCGCCGAGCCCCAGGCGACCGCGCCGTCTAACCCCGCGCCCCAGCCGACACAGCCGGCGGCCGAGCCCAATGAAGGTGCGTGAACCGCCGGTTCAGCGTCCCTGGGCGCCGATGCTGCGATCAACGGTGGCGGCCATGCCGTCGCTGCATCCTGCCGCAAACCGCCACACCCTGTAGCGGCATCTTCGAAGCCGTCCCCGCCCGGGACGGCTTTTCTCATGCGCCGCGGCCAACGTGTTACAATGTCCCGGATGACAAAGCCCGACCTCAACCTCTTCACCCAGCACAGCCGCAACTGGCGCGACAACCGCTACGTCTACCCCGTCATCAGCCGCCGCAGCAGGGGCCTGTCCGTCGGCGTGAACCTCAACCCCGACAAGGTCTGCAATTTCGACTGCATCTACTGCTGCGTCGATCGCGGCACCCCGGCCGCGATCCGCCACGTCGATCTGAATCTGCTACGCAATGAGCTGGACCACACGCTCCGGCTGGCCGCCAGCGGCGAGATCTTCGCATCCGATCCGTTCGACAGGACGCCGCCCGAACTGCGCCGCCTCAACGACATCGCCTTCAGCGGCGACGGCGAGCCGACCTCCTTCCCCGGCTTCCCCGAGGCCTGCCGCATCGCGGGCGAACTGCTGGCCGGCCTGAACCTGCCGCAGGCGAAGATCGTCCTGATCACCAATGCCACCCTGCTTCACCGCCCCGCCGTCCGGCAGGCACTGGCCTATCTCGACTCGCACAACGGCGAAATCTGGGCCAAACTCGACGCGGGAACCGAGGAGTATTACCGCCAGGTCGAGCGCACGACCATTCCCCTCTTGCGCGTGCTGGACAACATCGCCTCCGCCGGCCGGATTCGGCCGATCGTCATCCAGTCGCTGTTCATGACCATCCAGGGTCAGGGGCCGGATCAGGCCGAAATCGCGGCCTACATCCAGCGTCTTGGCGAGTTGCTGAATCGGGGCTGCCGGATCAGGCTGGTGCAGGTCTATACGACGGCCCGGCAGACGGTCGAGAGCTACGTCGCGCCGCTGGCCGATTCCGCTCTCGATGCCATCGCGCAGCAGGTGCGCAAACTGGGCCTGCCGGCCGAGACGTTCTACGGCCCGGGATGAGCCAGGCATCCGGGGACAAGGCCCCAACTCCTCCAGACCCCGCAGGAACTCCGGCTTACCGCGGTAGCCCTCGTCGAACCCGAGCCAGTGGAACCGCATCCCGTTGCCCAACGCCCACTTGACCTGCTCCAGGGCGACCACTCCACCGATCAGGGCCAATTCAGCCAAGGTCACGACGGAGAGGGTAACAAGGGTAGTGGGCGTGAAGAGCCCTTGCTGAACGCGTCACCGTTGCCACGCATGCCAATCGCCTGCACCTGCGGTTTCGCTCGATTTCCATGCTGTTGGTTCCCCCGACGCCGAGTTGTCCGCAACCCCCATTCCCGCTAGACTCTTTGCAGCCTTGCAACCATCCAACCATTGCACGGATGCAAACCGGTAAACGCTGGAACATCGCCTTGCCCTCACCGGCCGCCCAGGCTCTGGCCGACCGGCTGAGGACGTCTCCCCTGATTGCACAAATCCTTATCAACAGGGGACTTGTGGATGCAGATGAGTGCGCCCGTTTTCTGTCTCCCAGCCTCAAGTACCTGCACGAACCCTCCCAGATCCCCGGCATCACCCAGGCCGCCGCGCGCATCGTGCAGGCCATTGGTCAAAGGCAGAAGGTCATCATCTACGGCGACTACGATGTGGACGGGATCACCGCCACCGCCACCCTCTGGCACGCCATCCGCCTGCTGGGCGGACAGGCCGAGTATTACATCCCCCACCGCCTGGACGAAGGCTACGGCCTGAACAGCGAAGCGATCGCCCAGATCTGCGCCGACGGGGCCGGCCTGATCATCAGCGTGGACTGCGGCATCACCGCGCTGGCCGAGGCTGACCTTGCCCGTGAACGCGGCGTCGATCTGATCATCACCGACCATCACGAGTGGCGGTGGAGCAATGCCGACGGCCTGGCCAGGCCCGTCCTGCCGCGGGCGCACACGATTGTTCACCCGAGGCTTGGACCCGACGGCACTCCCGCGACCTGCACCTACCCCAATCCCAATCTCTGCGGCTCGGGCGTGGCGTTCAAACTGGCCTGGGCCATCGGGCAGGCCCACGGCAACGCGTTGCGCGTATCCGACTCCTTCCGCTCCTTCCTGATCGAGGCCACGGCCCTGGCGGCACTGGGCACAGTCGCCGATGTCGTGCCCCTGACCGGCGAGAACCGGATGCTGGTGCATTTTGGCCTGGGCGGACTGAAAGAGAGCAGGCTCCTGGGCATCCGCGCCCTGATCGAGTCTGCCGGGCTGACCGGCCGGAAACTGGACAGCTACCATGTCGGCTTCCTGCTGGCGCCGCGGCTGAACGCCTGCGGCCGGATGGGACACGCCCGCGAGGCCGTGGAAATGCTGACCACCGCGGACGCGGCGCGTGCCAGGGAGATCGCCACATATCTTGAGCAGCAAAACCGGCAGCGGCAGGAGCTGGAGAAGCAGATCTTCGAACAGGCGACCCGACAGGTGATCGAGCTGGGAATGGACAAGGACGACTGGCGCGGAATCGTGCTGGCCGCCGAGGGCTGGCACGCCGGCGTGATCGGCATCGTGGCGTCGCGGATCGTGGGTCGTTTCAACAAGCCGACGATCATGGTCTCGCTGTCCAACGGACACGGCCACGGCAGCGGCCGGTCCATTCCGGGGTTTCACCTGGCCCGGGCGCTGAGCGCCTGCGGCGAACACCTGGAGACGCACGGCGGACACGAGATGGCCGCCGGCCTGCGCCTGCAAAGCGGGAAACTCGAGCAGTTCCGGCGGGCGTTTCGCGAGTACGCGGCCGGCGAACTGCCTCCCGAGATGCTCACGCCCGAGCTGCGCATCGACGCGGTGGCGGCACTGCGGCAAATCAACGTTCCGCTGGTGCTGGACCTGGCGCGGCTCGGGCCGTTCGGCACGGCCAACCCGCGTCCGCTGATCGCCTGCATGAACGTGGAACTGGCGGCGGCGCCGCGCCGCGTGGGGCGCAGCGGCGACCACCTTCAGTTCGTGGTGCGGCAGGACGGCACGAGCATCAAGTGCATCGCCTTCAACCACGGCCACCTGTTCGAGCGGCTGGCGCCCGGGGCGCGGCTGAACCTGGCGGCGGAGCCGACCATCAACGAGTACAACGACCGTCGCGACGTGCAACTGGAAGTCAAGGACGTGCAGCTGGTCTGACCGGCGTCAGTTCGACGGCCGCCTGACCGCATTGCGCACGATCTGGCGGAGATCGCGGCGGGCTGATTTGACGGTTTTTTCAATGGATGATTTTTTTGATGGTTCGGCCGCGCGCACGGCCGTCCCGCCGCCTCCGCCGCTCTGCGCCAGCTGCGCCATCACGGCCGAATCCAGCTCGATGTAGTCGTCGATGTCGATCCTCCGGTCGTAGTTGAAGTCGCCGTTGCGGTAGCCGGGGGCCTTGGCCGAGTAGTTGCTGTCGATCTGGAAGTAGTCGTCGGCGTCCAGCCGCCGGT
>Ga0209381_1000729_pt1 | contig 70338 bp, 35 predicted proteins | sample DewCreD2012metaG_FD_184111 | JGI IMG/M metagenome (GOLD analysis project Ga0209381, IMG submission 184111) | Hot spring sediment bacterial and archeal communities from British Columbia, Canada, to study Microbial Dark Matter (Phase II) - Dewar... ... | reverse complement strand
TCCAGGATCGCCTTCTCCTGGTCGCCGAGAGTGATCTTCGGGGCAACTCGCACGGTCTTATCCTCCTGCTGGAGAACAAGACACGCAAGATCACCATAAGATAGCTTAATTATGAGACACTACACTACAGTGTCTTTTTTCCCCTGTTTTTTCGTCGTCGTGCCCGCCGTCCGTGGTGACGTACTTGTACGAACGGGGAGATTATTGGACAATGCACGCCTGAAAGGACCTGGCCGTTCACACGGAGGTGGCTGATGCGTGTAATCGCCCTGATGAATCAGAAAGGGGGCGTCGGCAAGACGACGACGTGCGTGAACCTCGGTGCGGCGCTGGCCGAGCAGGGAAAGAAAGTCTGCCTGATCGATCTGGATCCCCAGGCTCACCTGACCATCAACTACGGCCTGGATCCCTCTCCCGACATTGTCAGCCTGTACGATGTGCTGGTGGAGGAAAAGGGATTCCTCGAGGCGCTGCACCGGATCGACGAGCGCATCGCGATCATTCCCAGCTCGATCGACCTGGCGGGGGCCGAGGTGCAACTGGTCAGCGTGCTGGGGCGGGAGCTTCTGCTGCGCAAGCGGCTGGAGGCGGCGCAGCACGACTTTGACTACATCCTCCTGGACTGTCCGCCGAGCCTGGGGCTGCTGACGATCAATGCGCTGGCGGTGGCGACCGACGTGATCATCCCGATGCAGCCGCATTTCCTGTCGCTGCAGGGGGTGGGCAAGCTCCTGGAGACGGTGTCGCTGGTGAGCAGGCGCATGAATCCGAAGCTGAACGTGGCGGGGATCGTTCTGACGATGTTCGACTCGCAGACCAGGCTCTCCAACGAGGTGGTCAGCGACCTGGAGGGGTTCATCGAGCAGGCCAGGGGAAAGAACCTGCCCTGGTCCAATGCGAGGATCTTCCAGAGCCGCATCCGCCGGAACATCAAGCTGGCCGAAAGCCCGAGTTTCGGCAAGACGATCCTGAGTTACGAACCCAACAGCAACGGGGCCAGCGATTACCGAGCCCTGGCGCGCGAGGTGCTGGCGCTGAGCGAAACGCAGGCCGGTCCGGTCGTCTCGGTGGTTGTGAATCCGGCGATCACGGGCGCCTCCCTCGCGGAAGCCGAGAAGGTTGCCTGAGCCATGGTCTGGCTGAACAGAGCATTCGCCGCGGCGGTTGTATGCTACTGGGGACTGATGTTCACGATGACGCATCTGCCCAAGCCGCCCAGCCTTGGCCCGGACATGGGGGACAAGGCGCAGCACTTTCTCTCGTACGCGGTGCTGGCCGCCCTGCTGTATGCCGCGGGATGGATGTCGCGCCCCGGGCGGCGGTGGCCGGCGATCAGGGTCCTGGCTGTGGTATTTGCGTACGGGGCCGTGGACGAATGGACCCAGCCGCTGGTGGGACGGTCGTGTGAGTTGCGGGACTGGCTTGCGGACGCGACGGGCGCCGCGGTGGCGGTGGGTGCGATGATCATCGTCCGCTGGCTGGTGCAAAGCGCCGGCCGCGTTGCATCAAGATCCCCCGCGGTCTAGGATGCCTCCATCTATGGACGGCGCCAATCTCTTCGCACCGTGGCGTATGGACTACATCCGATCCCTCGACAAATCCTCCGGCGCCGCTTGCTTCATCTGCGAGGCGGCCGGCGCTCAGGGCCTGCAGCAGCAGCGGGACCGTCTGGCCCTCTGGACAAGCCAGCACTGCGTGGTCGTCATCAACCGTTTTCCTTACACCAACGGCCACCTGCTGGTCGCCGTCAAGGCCCACAAGGCCGAACTGGAGGAACTGACCGCCGAGGAACAGCTGGACCTCCAGGTGCAGACGACCGAGGCGGTGCGGCTGCTGAGAAGGGCCATGTCGCCCCAGGGATTCAACATCGGGCTGAACCTCGGGCGATGCGCCGGCGCGGGGCTGCCCGGGCATCTGCACCAGCACGTGGTGCCGCGGTGGGGGGGAGACACGAATTTCATGACCGTCGTGGGAGAAATCCGCGTGGTTCCCCAGGCCATGAGCCAGCTGTGGCAGGAATTGATGCGGGTGAGGCAGGACATGCACAAGTGATCCGCCGCAGGTGATGCCCGGGAGGGAAGGATCTGACGGCTATGGATACGCTTCGGCTGATACCAGAGGTCTTTCTTCCGCTGTTCGTCGCCATCGACGCCTTCGGGCTGCTGCCGATCTTCCTGGCGGTTACCGAGGGTATGACCCAGAAGCGGCGGCGGAAGGTCGCCGTTGAAGCGGTATTGACCGCCACGCTGATCGCCTTCGGGTTCATGTTCCTCGGCCAGGCGATTTTCCGCTTCCTGTACATCACGGAGAACGATTTTCGCATCGCGGGGGGCATTCTCCTGCTGGTGCTGGCGATTCTTGACCTGCTTCAATCCGGCAAGCCCGCGGTCATCGAGCCGGAAATCGTCGGCATCGTGCCGCTGGCCATGCCGCTGATCGCCGGGCCGGCCACGCTGACAACGGCGCTGGTGCTGGCAAGCCGGCCCGAATACGGCTATTCGCTGACCGCGGTCGGCCTGATTCTGAATTTCGCGCTGCTGCTGGCGGTGCTGTTGTGCGCCAACTTCGTTCAGCGGCTGATCGGTCTGAACGCCCTGCGGGCCTTCAGCAAGCTGGTGATGGTGCTCCTGGCGGCGATCGCGGTGAATTTCATCCGTTCCGGCATTGCAAACGTGATTGCGGCGATGACAGTCAGGACGCCAACGTTATAATCCCCGCCGATGCAGGAAACGATTCGCAATCAGCTTGTGCCCGGCGCCAGAGTCCAGGTCATGCAGCAGATTCCCCACCGCGATCGGACGTGGACGCAGGTGGTGGAAGGGACGGTCGTATCGTGCCAGCAGCGGCAGACGGGAAGCTGGTTTGCGCATGCGAAGGGCGACAGGCTCTGGCTGGACCGTCTGGTGATTCGCAAGGAGGATGGCGAGATCACGACGCTGAATCTGGACGCGTACAGCGCGGTGCGGGTCATCGAGCCGGCAGCCGGCGGCCAGTAGCCGCTGCGGCGATCCATCGGCAACGAACAATCGGCAAATCTATGGACTGCGCCATATTCGGACTCATCGTGGCGGATCTGATCGCCGAACCCATGAACGTGCGCACGCCGCCCCCGCCCGGGGGGCTGCACCTGATCAACTCCATCACGCTCACGACGGGCGGAAACGTGTGCAACACGGGGGTGGCGATGGCGAAACTGGGGATGAAGGTGGCGGCTGCGGGCCTGGTGGGGAGGGATGTGCTGGGAGCGGCCGTGATCGAGGGGCTTCGACAGGCCAACGTGGACACGTCGGCCGTCTTCACAACCGACCGGGCACAGACCAGCGCGACGGTGGTCGCGGTGGAGCCGGGCGGCGAGCGGTGCTTTTTTCATACTCCCGGGGCCACGCCGATGCTGGACGCGGCCGCATTTCGCCAGTGCTTCCCGGTTTTCAGGCAATGCGCATTCGTCCAGGTGGGCTACTTTGGTCTGTTGCCGGGATTGACCGGCGATCTGCCGCAAGTGCTCGCCGAATTGCGAGCGGCCGCCCCCAATACGAAGATCGCCCTGGATACGGTCAATCCGCCCGCGAGCTGGGAGTTGCTCGAGCCGATCCTTCCCCACCTGGACATTTTCGCTCCCAGCCGCACCGAGGCGATGGCGCTGACCGGCGAGAAGACGCCCGGGGCCATGGTGGCCGTTTTCAGAAAGCACATGAAGTCGGGCCTGATCGGCATCAAGCTCGATGCCGAAGGGTGCTACCTGGACGACGGCGTAAGGGGCGAGTTCATCCCCGCCTTCAAGATCGACTGCATCGATACAACCGGCGCCGGCGATACCTGGTATGGAGGGCTGTTGACCGGGCTGCGGCGGGGGATGCCGATGGCAAAGGCCGGGCGATTTGCCAACCGGGTGGCGGCCGACTGCTGCACCGCCCTGGGAGCGTCGGCGGGCGTGCGGGGGTATGACGATACGCTGTCGCGGATCTAGGGCCTGTCTGGTGAATGGTTTTCGGGTATAAGTTCCCGTTTTTGAGCGAGGTTGCACGGATGCGACGTTATGAGCTCACAGACGAGCAGTACCAGATGATCCGAGACCTGCTGCCGGCCAACGGCAAGCGGGGCGGGCAGTGGAACGACCACCGCACCACTCTCAACGGGATGTTCTGGATCCTGCACAGCGGCGCCCAATGGCGGGAGATGCCCGAACGCTACGGCCGATGGAAGAGCGTCTACGACCGCTTCAACCGCTGGCGCAGGGACGGCACGATCGACAAGATCCTCCGGCGGCTGCAAGTCGGCCTGGACAAGGACGGCCGGATCGACTGGGACCTGTGGTGCATCGATGGAACGAATGTGCGGGCCAGCCGGTCTGCGGCCGGAGCGGGCGATTCAAAAACAACCCCGACGAGCCGACGGACCACGCACTGGGCCGCTCGCGAGGCGGGTTTGGATCCAAGCTCCACCTGGTCACTGACGGTGCGGGAGTTCCGCTGGCCGTCGAGGTGACGGCCGGGCAGTGCCATGAGAGCAGGCACGTTGAGCCGGTGCTGAACGCGGTGCGGATCGGTCGGCGTCGGCGGCCGCGGAGGCTGGCCGGCGACAAGGGATACAGCTACCGGCACGTGCGTCGGTGGTTGCGGCGGCACCGGGTGTTGCCGGTGATCCCGACGCGGTCGAACCAGCCTGCGGAGGCGGATTTTGACCGTGATGCGTATCGCAGGCGGAACGTGGTGGAGCGGTGCGTGAACTGGATGAAGGAGAATCGCCGGCTGGGCACGCGTTATGAGAAGCTGGCCGTGAACTTCCTGGCGATGGCCAAGCTGGCGATGATCCGACGGTATTTCAGGCTTTTGGATCCGTCAGACAGGCCCTAGTCGGTCCGTCAAGCCTTGCCCGCGCTTGCGGTCGTCCGTACAGTATCTGGACTGATGGCAGCATCCTCTTCCATTGCCGTGCCCGCTCCGCTGGTGGCCCTGGCCGGCTGGGTTTTGCCCGGGTCGGGGTACTGGCTGATCGGCCAGCGGGCCAGGGCCCTGACCGTCGGAGTGACCATTCTGGTCCTGTTCGTTCTGGGGCTGTTGATCGGCGGGGTGAAGGTGATCGATCCGCCGGCGAGCATCAGCAGCCCCCTCAACGCGGTGATGCAGAAACCGTGGTTCGTGGGGCAGATTCTGGCCGGTCCGGTGACGCTGGTGTCGGCCTCGCTCGGCAAGGGAGAAGGGTTCCACGCCTCCTACGCGCGGATGAATGAGATCGGCACGCTCTACACGGCGATCGCGGGAATGCTGAACCTGCTGGCGATTATCGACGCATCGCATCGGGCCGCCCAGAGGGAGCCGCGAGCATGACACACCTGGCGCCGATGCTTGCCCAGTACATCTACCAGCCGTTCTACAAGCCTTTGCCGGCATGGGACTTGTGGTATCTTCTTCTGCTGCCGCTCTGCCTGGCGATCGCGATTGTGTACAAGTCGATTCGCAGCGACGAGATGAAGAGCGTGCCACGGCAGGCCCTGGGGCTTTTTGTCTTCATCATCGTGGTGATGATCCTGACGGGCGGGGCTCTGGCGGCGCTGGTGAACATCCTCCGATAGCCGGCGACGGGCCCAATGCGGACTGGTCTTAAGATTTTTGCCGGCGGGTGCCGATAATACCCAACGGGTCGGGTGTATCGCCGTTCGGAGCACCACCATGTCGCGGTTGACCCACCAGCGGATTGATCGGGAACTCGACCTGATCGAACGTCTCTCACGCGTTTACCAGAGTCAATTTGCCGAGCTGATCAGCGAACTGAATACCGCGCCGACCAACCAGACGACCGGGCAGTGTCTGCGTCTGTGCGTGGAGGCGGTCAACATGCTGCTGGATTCACATAACCAGCTTGCGTCGGCCATGCGGTCCCTGGCCGAGGAAGCACGCTCGGCGCGTGCGGCCTGCTAACGAGTTCACAACCCCGCTGTACAATCCATGGGGACATTCGGGAGGTAAGCGATGATTCGCGCCTTGGGCATGGCGGCGGCGTTGATTCTGCTGGCATCGGGGGTCTTGCGCGGCCAGGAAGCCTCGCCGCCGGACCTGGACATCATCTTCAGTTCGACCGTGCAGACCACGCCGGAACACCGGTCGCTGATCGAAGCGGACATGAAGAAGGATGTGCTGAAAGCGATTCGCGGGCTCAAGGTGGTCGCCTATGACCAGAAAGACAAGCCGGTGGACGGAAAGGCGAAGGTGCGGCTGGTGGTTGAGCATCACGGGGAGGTGACGCTGGCCAATCAGATCCAGACCGCGCGGCGCAACGAGGGGGGCGACGACGTGGTCCTGTACCGGATCAACGGCCGACACCAGGGCGAAGTGCGATTCCGACTCATGGAATGGGACGGCAAGGCCTACAGGCCGCTATTGGCCTGGGGCGCGGAGTTTGTCGATCCGCGGGGCCGCGTTGTGGACCTTTTCAGCGAGCGCATCGGGCGGGGCATGGCAATCCCGCCGATGCCGATGAGCCGCGAGGAGGCGATCAAGCTGGCATTGACCAAGCTGGGTCCGGGGAACATCGAGGAGGCGGTCAGCGATGGCCTGTGCAAGGCGGAACTGCTGCGGGCGGAAGTGCGCGAGGAGGGGCAGACGCTGCGGGCGGCCGCCGAGGTCCGCGTTCACAACCTGTCGCCGTGGCCGATCAGGCATGTGGAGGTGATGCTGGAGTGGGAGGCCGGCCGCAACGAGATCTTTCGCATGAATCTCCGGCAGGACCTGCCCAGGGCTGTGGCGCCGCGGCAGGGGGATGTCTTCATCGGGCAGGGCTTCGCCGCGGTCGTGCCGGCGCGGGAGCTTCGGCCGCCGAAAGTGGTGGGGATCGTGTTTGGCAAGTGATTCCCGGAAACCCGTGGAAAGCAGGCCGGGCCGGCGAGGGCCAGGCCGAAAAACCACCTTGCGGAGCGAGGCAGGCCGCCCCCGCCACGCCCGGCGGGTTGGCGCGTAGTAACGGATGGACGAACCGGAGAGACAGATGCAATGGAACTGGAAGCTGTTTGCGATCCTGCTGGCGGCGGCCTGCGTCAGTGCCCGCGCCGAGTGGATCTGGATCGAGGGCGAGAAGCCGACGCGGGCGACAGTGGAGCGGCACCCGTGGTACACGGCGGTGAAGAAGGAGCAACTGTCCGGGGACGAGATGATCAGCAACTACAGCAACGCCGCCGCGGGCGAGGCGTTGTACACCTTCAACGTTTCCGCCGACGGCGAATTCGACCTGTTCGTCCGCGCCAATCCCATCCAGGCGAAGCTCTCCTATCGCCTCAACGACTGGAACTGGACGCCGATCGACCTGGGAACCAGGCAGAGCGATTCGGTGAACATCGCGGCCGACAACAAGCCCGACATGCGGTTCATGGCCTGGATCAACGTTGGAAAGGTCCGGCTCAAGCGGGGCGTCAACACGATCGCCTTCCGGATGGACAGCGCCATCAGCAATCACGGTGCGATCGACTGCCTGGTCTTCACCAACGAGCCGTTTGTGCCGCAGGGAGCGCTGAAGCCCGATCAACTCGCGGCGGCGGCAAAGAAGCTGGCCGAGGAGAACCAGGGGTGGTTTGCGTGGAACCCGAAGGATGACCCCTTTGATGCGAGCAGCGGTTTCGATCTTCGCGACCTGAATGAGAAGCAGGCCGGCGACGGCGGGTTCATTGCCGCCAGGGACGGCCGGTTCATCCACGGCTCCACGGGCCAGCCGGTTCGTTTCTGGGCCGTGAATGGTCCGCCGGGCGAACTGAAGGGCGAGGAACTGCGTCGCTGCGCCCGGATGCTGGCCAAGCGCGGTGTGAACCTGGTGCGCGTGCACGGCGGCATATTCAATCCCGACGGCTCGGTCAACATGGAGAAGGTCAGGCACACGATCGAGATCGTCGAGGCGATGAAGGCCGAGGGAATCTACACGCACCTGTCGATCTGTTTTCCCCTGTGGATCACCCCGAAGCCCGGCCTGCCGTTCCTGCAGGGGTACGACGGCAAATCGCATCCCTTCGCCGCCCTCTATTTCAATCCCGACTTTCAGAAGGTCTACCGCACGTGGTGGACGGCGCTGTTGACTGCGCCGAGCGAAAGAACAGGCCGGAAACTCACGGAAGAACCCGCGGTGATGGGCCTGGAGATCATCAACGAGGATTCCTATTTCTTCTGGACGTTCGCCGAGAAGAACATTCCCGATCCGCAGCTTCGGCTGATTGAAAAGCAGTTTGGCGACTGGCTGAAGTCCAGGCATGGATCGATCGAGGCGGCACTGGCCGGCTGGGGCGGCGGCAGACTCCCGCGCGACAACCCGGCCGAGGGCCGCGTGGCGTTTCGCCCGTTGTGGAACATGGCCAACGAACGCAACGCCCGCGACAGGGAAACCGCGCGGTTTCTGGTTGAGCATCAGCGCGCCTTCTACGAGCAGACCTGCAGGTTCCTCCGCGACAGCGGCTTCAAGGGAGTGATCACCTGCTCCAACTGGGCCACCGCCAGCCCGCAGTTCTTCGGCCCGCTGGAGAAATACTCCTACACCGCCGGCGATTTCATCGACCGTCACGGGTACTTCGGGTGCAACCACAAGGGAGACAATGCGGCCTGGTCGATCCGCGACGGCCACACCTATGGCGACCGCAGTGCCCTGCGGTTCGAGCCCGAGGAACCGGGCAAGACGAAGCTGTTCGTCCATCCGGTGATGGATGTTCACTATGACGACAAGCCCTCGATGATTTCCGAAACGACGTTCACACGCCCCAACCGCTACCGGGCCGAGGCGACGCTCTACTACGCTGCGTACGGGGCGCTTCAGGAGAGCGACGCCATTGTCCATTTCGCGCTGGACGGGGATCGGTGGAACGTCAAACCCCGCTTCTTCATGCAGCCGTGGACGCTGATGTCGCCGACCGCCATGGGGCAGTTCCCGGCGGCCGCCTTGATCTACCGCAGGGGACTGATCAGGGCGGGGGATACGCTCGTGGACCTGAATCTGAAGATCGAGCAGCTCAAGGATCTGGCGGGCACGCCGCTGCCCCAGGATGCGGCCTTCGACGAACTGCGGCTGAAGGATGTTCCCCAAGGCATGGAATTGAAGCCCGGCAACGTGATCGACCCGCTGGTTCATTACGCCGGGCACACGCGGGTGCGATTCACGATTGAGGGAGGCCCCGCGAAACTGGCCGATCTGTCACGGTACATCGATCGCAATAACCAGCGCGTGACCAGTTCCACCGGAGAACTGGTGCTGGACTACGGCAAGGGGGTGCTGACGCTGAATGCGCCGGCCGCTCAGGGAGTGGTTGGCAACGCCGGGGCCGCCGGCACAATCCGGCTCAAGGACATCAGCATCACCTGCGACATGGACCTGGTGAGCATTGTGGCGGTGAGCCTGGACGGCCAACCGCTGTCCGGGTCGCGGAAGATCCTGCTCCAGGCGGTCGGCGAGGAGAAGGCGAGCGGATTCAAAACCGAGCCCGCCGGCCAGGGCCTCAGGCGGATCGTCAGCATCGGCCAGGATCCGTGGCTGGCGCGGCAGGTCAATGCGGCCATCAGCTTGAATCGCGCGGACGCCTCGCAACTGCGGGTTACGCCGCTGGACCTGAACGGCTACCCCCTGGACAAGAGTTCCGCGGCGGGCGGCGAGATCCGAATCGCGGAGCCGACCGCATACTACCTGATCCACCGGTAGCATCGCGCTACTGCCCGGGAAGCTGCGGTGGGGGAGCCTGGACATCCGGCGTCGTCCCGGTCGCCTCGTCGGCTTCTTCGTGCTCGACTTTCGCCATGGCCACCAGCTTGTCGCCCTCGTCCAGCTTGATCAGCCGCACGCCCTGGGCGCCGCGGCCGGTTTCTCGAACCTCGGCCACGCGCGTGCGCATCAGGATGCCCTTTTCGCTGATAAGCATCAGGTCGTCGGCGTCGCTGACCAGCCGCATTCCCACCACGTCGCCGTTGCGTTCGTTGGCGTCGATATTGATCACGCCGCGCGTGCCCCGGCCCTTGACGGGGTAATCGGCCAGGGGCGTGCGCTTGCCGAAGCCGTTTTCGCAGGCGGTGAGCACGCACTGGTCGCCGTTCTCGCCGTTGGGAATGATGATCATCGAGACGACCTCATCCCCTTCGCGTTTAAAGCGCGCGCCGGTCACGCCCGCGGCCGGGCGGCCCATGGCCCGGACATCGGTCTCCTCGAAGCGGATCGCCAGCCCGCTTTTCGTGCCCAGCATCACGTGGTCCCTGCCCGAGGTGATCTCCACGGCGATCAGCGCATCGTCCTGGTCCAGCCCGATGGCGATCAGCCCGCGGCGGTTGATGTTGGAATAGGCGTTCAGCGCCGTCTTCTTCACCACGCCGCGCCTGGTGGCGAACATCAGGTACTGCTCCTCCCTGCCAAAATCCGTGATGGCCAGGACATTGGCGATCTTCTCTCCTTCCTGGAACTCCAGCAGGTTGGCGATCGATCGGCCGATGCTGGTGCGCGACATCTCGGGCACGTCGAAGACGCGGCGCTCGTACACGCGGCCCTGGTTGGTGAAGAACAGCAGGTGATCGTGGGTGTTGGCCACGAACAGGTGCTCGACGAAATCGCCTTCGCGGGCCTCGGTGCCCTTGATTCCCCGGCCGCCGCGCCCCTGCGAGCGGTAGGTGTCAACCGGCAGGCGCTTGATGTAACCCTGGTGGGAAACGGTGACGACCACATCCTCCCTGGCTATCAGCGATTCGAGGTTCAGGTCGGACACTTCGCCGCTGATCTCGGTGCGTCGCTCGTCCCCGAACTTCTCCTTGATCTCGAAGGTGTCCTCGCGGATGATGTCCAGCAGGTAGGCCTCGTCGCCCAGGATCCTCTCGTACTCCTCGATCTCGTCGATCACGGCCTTGTACTCATCCACCAGCTTTTCGATCTCCAGGCCGACCAGCTGGATGAGCTGCAACCGCCCGATGGCCTCGGCCTGGGCGCGGCTCACGCGGAACGGCGACGACTCGCCGCCCGGCTCGACGGCGAATATTTCCGGGTGCTTGAGCGTGATCCGTTCAGGGAGCTTCTTGGCCAGCGCGCTGTCCGGGCTGACGCGGAAGCCCTGGGCCATCAGCTTCTCGATCGCCTCCTCGCGCGTCTTGCTCGAGCGGATCAGGCGAATCACCTCGTCGATGTCGAAGATCGCGAAGATCAGGCCCTCCAGGATGTGCTCGCGCTGCTGGGCCTTCTTGAGCAGGAAGCGCGTGCGGCGGGTGATCACGTCCTTGCGGTGGGCGATGAAGTGCTGGATCAGTTCCTTGAGCCCCATCGTCCTGGGCTGCCGGTTGACCAGCGCGATGTTGATCATGCTCACCGTGATCTGGCACGGCGTGTACTGGTAAAGCTGGTTGATGATGACATCCGGGTCGGCGTCGCGCTTCAGCTCGACGACGATCCGGCACTTGTGCTGCCGCCCGGAGTGGTCGTTGACGTCGGCGATGTCCTTGATCAGGTCCCTCTTCACGCACTCCGCGATCGACTCGACGATGCTCTTGCGGATCACGCCATAGGGGACCTCGTCGATGACGACGATCGCCCTGGAGCCCTTCTGTTCCTCCACGTGCATCTTCGCCCGCAGCGTGAGGCGGCCGCGGCCGGTCTTGTAGCCCTCGATGATCCCGTCCCGCCCGCAGATGATCCCGCCGGTGGGGAAATCAGGCCCGGGGACGACTTCGAGCAGTTCGGGCAGGGAGATGTCGGGGTTGTCGATGACCTTCACGATCGCGTCACAGATTTCGCGCAGGTTGTGGGGCAGCAGGTTGCAGGCCATGCCCACGGCGATGCCCGTGCTGCCGTTGACCAGCAGGTTCGGGAACTTGCTGGGGAGCACGGTCGGTTCCATCAGGCGTTCGTCGTAGTTGGGCTGGAAATCGACCGTGTCGAGGTTCAGGTCGGCCATCATCTCGACGGTGGGCGGCGCCATGCGGGCCTCGGTGTAACGCATGGCGGCCGGCGGGTCGCCGTCGGAGGAACCGAAGTTGCCCTGCCCGTCCACGAGCTTGTAGCGCATGCTCCAGTCCTGCGCCATGCGGACGAGCGTCGGATAGATCACCGCCTCGCCGTGGGGATGGTAGTTCCCGGATGTGTCGCCGGAGATCTTGGCGCATTTGATGTGCTTGCGGCCGGGTGTCAGGTTCAGGTCGTTCATCGCAACCAGCACGCGCCGCTGCGAGGGTTTGAGCCCATCGCGAACATCGGGCAAGGCCCGGTCCATGATGGTGCTCATGGCGTAGGTCAGGTAGCTGTCCTGAAGTTCCCGTTCGATTCGGAGATCTTCGATCCTCTCAACGGGAGGGGTGGTTTCGGCCATAGGTGAGTCTCAATTCCTCTAAACCGCTGATTATACCACGTTTCCGAAGGAATGCGAACAGCGTAACTTGTTTCAAAATAATATTTTACGATCGGTGTTGGTGCCCCAAAACGCCGTCTTTCACGAAGGCCTGAATCGTCGGCCCTCAAGTGGGTGAAACCGCCGGCTGGAGTTGTTACATTCTGCGTCGTGATGCCACGCTCCTTCTGGTTCCGGCTGGCCCTGATCCTCATCCTGCTGCCCTGCTCGTTGCCGGCCCAGGAGCGTCTCCGCGTCATCGTGGAAACCGATGCCGGGGGTGATCCGGACGATGAGCAGTCGATGGTTCGCTTCCTGCTCTATGCCAATGAGTGGGATGTGGAAGGGATCATCGCCAACCGTCCCGTGGCCAGGGAAAAGGAGAACAGGAACAGGGAACGCACGGGCCTGGGCATCGTGCGGGCGATGGTGAACGCATATGGGCAGTGCTATCCAAGGCTCGTGCTGCACGATCGGCGTTATCCGCCGCCGGAGATGCTCGCGCAGCTCACGGTGGCCGGTTACGATGATGTGGAGGACGGCGTCAACCTGATTATCAAGGCCGTTGATGATCCCGATCCCCGGCCGGTCTGGTTCTGCAACTGGGGAACGGACAGCGGCTCGGCCGCCAGGTGCCTGAAACGCGCTCTGGATCGCGTGCTTCGCCAGCGCGGCCCGGACGGCTACGCCCGCTTCAAGAACCGGCTGCGCCTCAGTTCCGCCGACAAGTTCCAGGAACACACCGGGACGATCGACCCGCCCTGGGTGATCTGGGTGGACACCTTCCGACCGGAGCTTGACAAACGGCGCTGGTACCACCGCTTCTCGGCCATCACCGCCAGGGCCGGCGGATTCGACATCGAGCGGGATGTGCGAACCGGCCACGGCCCGTTGGGCGAACTTTACCCGACGAACACCGGCATCCCCCAGAAAGAGGGAGACACGATGTCGTTTCTCTACCTGGTCCCCACCGGCATGAACGACCCGGAGCACCCGGATTGGGGAAGCTGGGCCGGGCGCTACGGCCTGATGGAGTCGGCCGGCGGGAAAGCCTATTACTGGGCGAATCAAATGGATACCTGGAGGGGCACGACGCACCGCGACAACACGTTGGCCCGCTGGGCCGAGCATCTTCAGAACGACTTTGCCGCGCGGATGGATTGGTGTGTCAAGGACTATGCCAGGGCCAATCATCCGCCGCTGCCGGCCAATCGCGGCATTCGGACGATGCGCGCCGCCGCGGGCGAGAGGGTGACCCTGGATGGAAGCGGCTGGATCGATCCCGACCGGAATCGGCTGGATCACGAGTGGATCTGGTATCCCGAGCCGGGCACGTATCGCGGCGAGCCGATCGAGATTGTCGATGCCCGGTCGCCCGAGGCTTCATTCACCGCGCCGCAGGTGACGCAGCGCCAGACGCTGCACTTTGTGCAGATCGTGACCGACAGCGGCACGCCCAGACTCACGCGTTACCAGCGCGTGGTCGTGACGGTGGAGCCGAGATGACGCGTGGATTCCATGAAGATTCCCTTCACGCCCGCCGTGTATGAACATGCCGCCCGTTTCGTGGGACGATCCCCCTGGGATGTTTCGCGCAGCGCCGACCTGCTTTTCGAGGCACACCGGCGGGCCTGGATGGAGTATCGCCACACCCCGGTGGTCGTCGGCATCGACATCTACAATCTCGAGGCCGAGGCGTACGGCTCCAGGATCGACATTCCCGGGCAGAACGGCATTCCCGCCATCCACGAGCCGCTTGTGCACTCGTTATCTGAGGGGATCAATCTCAGGCCTTTCGACCCGCAGCGAGATGGACGCATCGGCATGGTCATCGACGTGGCCGGCCGGCTCAAGCAAGCGCTGCCGGAGGCGGATGTGCGCATCCCCGTGGCCGGTCCGTTCTCCATCGCCTTCAACCTGCGCGGCATCACCAGCCTGTGCGAGGATGCGGCCGTGGAGCCTGAGCGGACGGCCGGATTCCTCATACGGCTGGCCGAGAATCAGGCCGTCTTCTGCAAGGCGATTGTGGATGCCGGGCTGGACGTGGCGTTTTTTGAAAGCGCGGCCGCTCCGCCGATGATCTCCCCGGCGCAGTTTCACGAACTCGAACTGCCCGCTTTGAAGCGCATCCTCGAGATCGCCGCCAACTATGTGGGCCACCCCGTTCCGTGCATCATGGGCGGCAACACTTTCCTGATCCTCGACGACCTGCTCTCCACCGGAACGGGGTTTGTCGTCAGCAACGTCGAGACCGATCAGAAGGCCTTCGTGGAGAAAGTCTGCCGCACCCACCCGCACGTGAAGATCCGGGTGAACATGGATGCCGGCATCGTGGCCTGCAACGACCACCGGCGCATCTACGGGGAGATCGACCGCATCCTCTCCATTGCCGGCGGCCGGCCGAATTGCCTGATGGGCACCGGTTGCCTGCCCTATGAGACGCCGCCGGAGAATGTAAGGCTGATACGGGAGTATGTGAGCTGAGGGTGCGGCCAAGACCCTCTGCCCATGTCCGTCCGCCAGGGTGTCTGGCGCGTGAACGGGAGCGCACGGCCGCCGACAGCGCGATGCCAACCGGGCGGCGCGGAGCCGGAGAAACATCGCCTCTCTTGCGCAGTATTTCTCTTGGAGACGGGTCGCGGTGCGGCCGGTCGCGCCGCGTGATCGTCACATCAGGCAGGCGGAGCAGTTCATGCGAAAGCCGATCACCCGAAGAACGCTGCTCGGTCGCACGGCCGGTGCCGGCGCCCTGTGCATCCTTGCCAACGCCTCCCTGGTCCGCGGCGCCGCCGCCAACGAGAGGATCAACGTCGCCATCGTGGGCGTGGGCGGACGCGGCGAGTGGTTCATCGACACCATCCCGCGCATGGAGAACGTCGTGGCCATCTGCGACGTCAACCAGCAGAAGCTGAACAGTGCGTTCGAGTACTGGGAAGGGTACGGGAAGAAGTACTCGGCCTCAAAGCAGGACTGGGAGCAGCGAGCGGGCCGACAGTTTCTGCGCCTGACGGAAAACCGGCCGAAGATCTTCGCGGATTTCCGCGTCATGCTCGACCAGATGGACAAGCAGATCGATGCGGTTGTCGTGGCCACGCCGGATCACACCCACGCCGCGGTCTGCGGCGCCGCCATCCGCGCCGGCAAGCATGTCTTCTGTGAAAAGCCGCTGACCCGCACCGTCCATGAGTCCAGGACCCTGTGCGACCTGGCTCGCAGGCACAAGGTGGCCACCGCGATGGGCAACCAGGGAACGTACAGCGGCCCGTTCCGCCGCGCGGTGGAACTGATTCGCAACGGCACGATCGGGCAAATCACCGAACTGCACGTCTGGAATACCGGCGGCGGCGCCGATCGCCGCACGCCACCCGCCGGAAGCGTGCCCGTGCCTGCCTACCTGAACTGGGACCTTTGGCTCGGACCGGCGGCCATGCGGCCCTATCATCCGCTCTGGATGCAGCGGCACAGCTGGCGCGAATTCGGGACCAACGCCCTGGGCAACTGGGGTCCGCACAGCGCCAACCTGGCCGTCATGGCGATGAACGTCCACGATCTCTGGCTGTCGGAGCCGGCCGAGCCGCGGGCCATTATCAGAGTGGAGGCCGCGACCTCCGGCATCAACCGGCTCTCTTTTCCGAAATGGGAGCGGGTGACCTGGCACATTCCCGCTCGCCGGGAGCGGCCGCCCATCGCCATCCACTGGTACAACGGCGAGTTTCCCGAGGCGCGCGAACTGCGCGAGCGGGCCACGGCCGGCGCGGGCGACAACGAAAGGGCGGCCTGGCAGTTCGCCGGTACCCTGATCGTCGGGACCAAAGGGATGATTCACTCCACCGGCCACAACATGTCCTTCCGTCTTCTGCCCGCGGAGCGGTTCGCCGGCGTGCAGAAAGACCGCCCCGAGCAACTCGAAAGCACGCGCGGACCCGAACAGGACTGGTTTGCGGCCTGTCGCGGCGGCAAGACGCCCTGGTCGAGCATGGATGGGTACGGGTCGGTCCTCAACGAGTTCCTCGTGCTGGGCAATGTGGCAACGCAGTTTGAAGGCCCGATCGACTACGACCCGCAAGCCGGACGCATCCTGAACAACGACCAGGCCGATGTGCTGCTCGGCAGCGAGTATCGAGCGGGTTGGACGATTTGAGCGGACAGCCCCGCATGCGCGGAGGATCGATCCATGACTCGAGTCGGGTGGATAACCTGTGCGGCGGCCATCATCGTGTGCTGGCCGGTCATTGCCGCGGAGCGTCGGCTTACGATCGAGGGTGTGCCCGGTCCCGTGGGGCGCTTTCAGAAGGCGGAGTTTACGCTTCGGGCGGATGTCGTCGGGGACAATCCGTATGACCCGGAGGAAATCGACTTCCGCCTGGAGGTCACGCTCCCTTCCGGCGGCAAGGTCTGGACTCCGGCGTTCTACTATCAGCCCTATGAGCACAGGCCGCTGACGCGCCGGGAAAACGGCGGCGAGTGGATGTATCCGGCCGGACCGGCTGCCTGGAAAGTGCGATTTGCGCCCACTGAACTCGGCCGCCACGTCTGCGCGGCGGTTTTGAAGGACAGGGCGGGGACGGCGCGATCGGAACCGCTGTCATTCGAGTGTGTGGCTTCGGATGATCGCGGTTTTGTGCGCGTTTCCCGACGCGATGCCCGCTACATGGAGTTCGACAACGGCTTGACCTTCTTTGCGGTTGGGCAAAACGTGGCATTCGTGACCAACGCCACGCGCACGGCGGAGATGATCCGCAGGCTCGGCGAGAACGGGGCCAATTTCGCCCGCGTCTGGGCGTGCGCCGAAGACTGGGCCATGGCCATCGAATCGCGCAAGAGCGCGTTCGGCCGATCGTGGGCATGGAATCCGCCGTTCGTGTCCCTGCCGGAGCAGGAAGGCTACCACTCCGACCGCCTGTGCATCCGGCTCGACGGCGAGGCAGGCGCCGTCCTCGAACTCCAGCCGTGCCACGGAATACCGCTTCGGCCGAACACGAGGTACCGCCTTGCCGGAAAGACCCGCGGCGGCGAACTGACGGTGGCACTGGACCGGGGCGCGGCCAGGCCCATCCCGGCCCGGAAGCAGTGGGCGCCGTTCAGCGAGGAATTCACCAGTGGAGCCGACCAGTGGTGGATGAGCGGGCCGATCTTCCGGTTGACTTCCAAAGGCGCCGCCCTTCTGCGCGATCTGTCGCTGACGGAGGCGGGCGGCGGACCGGAACTGCTCTGGGAGGCGGACCCCAACCGCCCGCTGCTGGGCGCCTACAACCAGCCCGATTGCGACATGCTCGACCGGGTGGTGGAGGCGGCTGAAAGAAGCGGTGTCTATCTCCAGGTTGTACTCTTCACGCGCGACCACTACATGGCGATGCTCGCCAGGGAGAACAGCCGTTCCTACGAACAGGCGATCGCTCACGGCAGGCGCCTGGTGCGCTATGCGGCGGCGCGATGGGGCTACTCCACCCACGTCGCCGCGTGGGAGTACTTCAACGAGATGAATCCCGGCCTGCCGACGGATCGGTTCTACACCGAGCTTGGCAACGCCCTGGATGAGGCGGATGTCAACCGGCACCTGCGGGCCAACAGCACCTGGTCTTCGCCCTCGAAGGACTACCGGCATCCCGGGCTCGACACGGCCGACCTGCACTATTACATCCGCCCGTCCACGGGTGACCTCTACAGGGACGAGGTGGCGTCGGTTCTTTCGCGATGGGAGATGATGAAGAAGAACGTCAGCGGCCGACCGATCATTTTCGCTGAATTCGGGATCACGGATGACCGATGGCAGCGTGCCAGGGAACTGGACAACGACAGGGAATTCGTCCATCTGCACAATGCCCTCTGGGCTTCGGCAATGACCGGCTTCGCCAGCACCGTCTGTCATTGGTACTGGGACGATGTGCAGCGACGCGACCTGTATCACAACTATCGTGGAATCTCGGCGTTCGCGGCCCAGGTTCCCTGGACCTCGGGCAGGCTCCGTCCGGCGGTGGCCGCGTGCGACAAGGGCCTGCGAACGGTGGGTCTGGCCGGCGACAACGGCGTCTACCTGTGGATTTCCGATCCCACCGCCACGTGGTGGCAAGTCGCGATGGAAGGCCGCCTGCCACAGCCGATCGAGGGGGCCGCGATGCAGGTGGAACTGCCGGCCGGCGCGTACCAGATCGAGTGGTGGGACACGCGGAAAGGCGCGGTGACGGCGCGGCAACAGGTGCAAAGCGCGGAGGGCCGGGTGAATTTTGCCGTCCCGAGGTTCACGGGCGATGTCGCCTGCCGGATCATCCGCCTTGGGGTTTGATTGAATATCGTGTAGAGAATGGACATGAACTGGATCAAGAAGACAAGCCTGCTGGCCGTGCTGGCGATTGTGATGTCGGTTGCGGTCCCGGTTAATGCTGCTCAGGTTGAGTCCCGCCTGCTCTGGTATGCGCGGCCCGCCCGTGTATGGGCGGCCGAGGCACTGCCGATCGGCAACGGCCGCATGGGAGCGATGCTCTTTGGCGGCGTTGGCGTCGAACGGATCCAGTTCAATGAAAGCTCGCTCTGGTCCGGCGACAACAACTGGGACGGCGAGTACAAACTTGGCGATCATGGATTTGGCAGCTATCGCAACTTCGGCGATCTGTTCGTGGAATTCGGCCGCGGCGACGATGTCGCGGTCACTTCGCCCTCCGGCCACGAGAAGGGCGATGGCAAGTCGATCGAGGGCAGTTTTGATCGCGATGCAAAGACAAAGTGGTGCATCGACGCGCCCGGCCCGCTGGTCATCTGGCAGGTCCGGCTGCCCCGGGCGGTTCGCGTCGCTTCCTATGAGCTGACCAGCGCCGACGACGTGCCGGCCCGCGACCCGCAGGAGTGGACGCTGGCCGGGTCGATCGATGGAAAGAACTGGACGGAAGTGGACCGGCGCAGCCTCGACGGGCCGTTCGAGTCGCGGCAGCAGACCAGGAAGTTTGATGTGGCCAGGCCGGGCGAATACCGCTACTACCGGTTCTCGTTTGTTCCCAAGGGCGCCAGTCACTTCCAGGTGGCCGAGATCGCCCTGGGCGGCGTGGCGATGGGCAGGGGCGAGTTGTCGGATCTGCCGGCGGATTATCGCCGCGAGCTAAACCTGTCCACCGGCGTGCATCGAACCACGTTCACGCGCGAGGGCGTCGTCCACTTGCGCGAGGCGTTTGCCAGCCGGCCCGACCAGGTCCTGGTGTTTCGCTATGAAGCGACCAGGGACGGCAAGCCCGCCGGCGCGCTGACGGGCCGCGTGCGGCTTCAGCCGGGCCAGCCGAACGTGCGGACGGTCGTGGATGGCGCGGGCATATCGTGGGATGCGGTCATGCCCAACAACCTCAGGCACGCGGCCTCGCTGCGAGTCCTGCATGAGGGCGGGCAGCTCCGGGCCGATGGCGATGCGGTCGCCTTCTCCGGCTGCGAAAGCCTGACGCTGCTGCTGGCGGCGCGCACCGATTACGCGCCGGATTACAAGGCCGACTGGCGCGGACCGGCGCCGGCCCCGATCATCGCCGGGGAACTGGCGGCAGCGTCGGCCAGGTCGTATCAGACGCTGAAACAGGCGCACATCGCGGATCTGTCCGGCCTGCTGGATAGGGTCAGCGTGGACTGGGGCCGCTCCGAGCCGGCGGTCGCCACGATGCCGACCGACCAGCGCCTGGCCGCATATGCCAAGGGTGCCGTCGACCCGGACCTTGAGGAAACGATGTTCCAGTACGGGCGCTACCTGCTGGCCAGCTGCTCCCGGCCGGGCGGCCTGCCGGCCAACCTGCAGGGCCTCTGGAACGACAGCAATCAGCCGGCATGGGCCAGTGACTATCACAATAATATTAATGTGCAGATGAACTACTGGGGCGCGGAATCGACGGCGCTGCCGGAGTGCCACGTGCCCCTAATGGATTTCATCACCGCGCAGGCCGACGCCTGCCGCGTCGCCACGCGCAAGGCGTTCGGCGAAAAGACCCGCGGTTGGACCGCCCGCACCAGCCAGAGCATCTTCGGCGGCAACGGCTGGCAGTGGAACATCCCCGCCAGCGCCTGGTACGCCCAGCACATGGCCTGGCACTTTGCCTACACGCAGGACAGGGAATTCCTCCGAAGGCAGGGCTACCCGATGGTCAAGGAGATCTGCGAGTTCTGGGAAGACCATCTCAAGAAGCTGCCGGACGGCACGTTGGTGGCGCCCAACGGCTGGTCTCCCGAGCACGGGCCGCGCGAGGACGGCGTCATGCACGACCAGCAGCTGATCTGGGACCTGTTCCAGAATTACCTGGAAATGGCGCAAGCCCTGGGCGTTGACGAGGATTACCGGAAGAAGGTCGCCGACATGCAGGCCCGGCTGGCGCCCAACAAGATCGGCAGGTGGGGACAACTCCAGGAATGGCAGGTTGATCGCGACGATCCCAAGGACACCCACCGGCACATCTCGCACCTGTTCGCCGTCTATCCCGGCCGGCAGATCAGCCCCGTCACCACCCCCGATCTGGCGAGGGCCGCCGTCAGGAGCCTGCGGGCCCGCAGCAACGACCACGAAGAGACGACCGGCCAGCCATTCACCGTCCAAACCACCATCGGCGACAGCCGCCGTTCCTGGACCTGGCCCTGGCGATGCGCGGTCTGGGCGCGCCTCGGCGAGGCCGAACGGGCCGGCATCATGGTGCGCGGCCTGCTGACTTACAACACGCTGCCGAACCTGTTTACCAATCATCCGCCGTTCCAGATGGACGGCAATTTCGGCATAACCGGGGCGATCGCGGAAATGCTCTTGCAAAGCCATGCCGGCGAGCTCGCACTCGTGCCCGCCCTGCCGAAACAGTGGGCGAAGGCTGGCTCATTCCGCGGGCTGCGGGCACGCGGCGGGTATCGCGTGGACTGTGCCTGGCAGGATGGCACGGTGACCGACTTCCGAATTATCCCCGACAAGGCCCCGGACCAGGCGGCCCCCGTCAAGGTGCGAATCAATGGAGAACTGCGGATGGTCAGGCCTGTCGTCGCGGCCAACTAGAAAAACCAATATCGCGCGCGATTCGCCGGCACGGGCCGGCCACCCGCGCCGATTCCTCCCGCTTGCCATGAACACCGGCGGTTTCAGGCGGGTCGAACCACCGTGTTGTCGATCAGGCGCGTGTTGCCCACGCGCGCGGCGATCGCCAGCAGGGTCGGCCCCGTCACTTCCTGCACGTTCTTGAACGTGACCGGATCGACGGCCGCAACGTAGTCGATCAGCAGGTGCTGTTCGAGGATTAGCTTCGTCATCGTCGTGATCAGCCGCGCGGTGGACTTGAACCCCGCCTTGACCTGCTCCTCGGCCGACTTCAGCGCCCGCGAAATCGACAGCGCCCGCTGCCGCTCTTCCCGGGACAGGTATACATTCCGGCTGGACATCGCCAGCCCGTCGGGCTCGCGGATGGTCGGGCAGGGTATGATCTCGATCGGCCAGTCCAGGGCCTCGACCATCGCGCTGATGATCCGAAGCTGCTGGTAATCCTTCTGCCCGAAACACGCGAAATCCGGCGAGAAGATGTTGAACAGCTTCGCCACCACCTGGCAGACGCCCTTGAAGTGTCCGGGCCGCTTGGCGCCTTCCAGGACGCCGGTCAGTTGCGGCAGGTCGATCGCCACATCCATCAGGCCCGGTCGATACATCTCCTCCACCGATGGGACGAAGACCAGGTCGACGCCCGCCTGCTCGCACAATTGAAGGTCGCGCTCGATCGGCCGCGGGTACCTGGAAAAATCCTCGCGCGGACCAAACTGGGTGGGGTTCACGAAAATGCTCACGGCCACCCGCGGCGCGTTTCGCCTGGCGATCTCGATCAGGGACAGGTGCCCGGCATGCAGCGCCCCCATGGTTGGAACCAGCGCCAACGTCCCTTGCTGCGGACGCTCGGCACGAACCTCGGCGATGGTGCGGAGAACCTTCATCTCTTCTATTGGCGCACCGGCTGGCTGGAAAGCGAACCCAGCAGGTCCTGGATGGTCACGTTGAGCGTCGGATGCACGGCCCGCGGCGCAATCTCCGCAAGCGGCTTGAGCACGAACATCCGCTCGTGCATCAGCGGATGGGGCACGATCAGGTTGTCCTTGCTGACAATCACGTTTCCGTACAACAGCAGGTCCAGGTCTATGTTGCGGGAGCCCCACTTTTCGTTCCTCTCCCGACCCATGGTCTGCTCGATCTCCAGCAGTCTCGCCAGCAGGGCCTGCGGCTGGAGCGTCGTCTGGATCTCGACCGCGGCGTTCAGATAATTGGGCGAGCCCTCCGCGCCGCCCACCGCCGGATTATCGAACATCGCCGAAATACGCCTGATTTCGATCTGGGGCGTCTCGATCAGCATGGCCAAGGCATGCTTGATGTTGGCCTGACGATCGCCGAGGTTGGAACCGACGCCGATGTAAGCCGTGACCATGCCGTTGTTCTTCATACAGCCTCCGGTGAAGCGGGGCGTATGGTAACGCATCAACCGGCGCATGGCTATGGGAAGACGCATGGTTCATATCATGTTAGGGTAAACGTTTTCCCAAGACACGGCATTCTTCGCGTTGGAGATCGGTTTCAGGCAGAAAAGCAGAATAATCAACAGTCTCTTGCATCGCGTAACAAAGGCGTGTATATACGGTTAACGGACGGAACGAAAAAAACGAATTTTTTATCCGCTTTTGGTCGAACCTTGGTGTAGGATATCGCGTACGACAATTGCGAAGTGTTTCTCCCCTCCTTGCCCCGTAGGTCTCACCCACGCCTACGGGGTCTTTTTTTGCCCAGATCATTGGGGGTCTCGGGTCATCATATTCATAACATCTGACGGAATAAAGCCTTGTGGGAATAAGACGGCCAGGCGGTTCTCATCGTACACCATGACAATCCGCTCAAACGGATCCAGCCACATACGCGCTAACTTATTTGGGGAAGGGATGTTCTGTGTAAAGACCGCTTCGATCTCGAAGGGTTGTTCACCGTCCGGCGTGGGCCGCAGGCGGACAATCCGCCCGGGATGGTTATAGAGGAAGAATTTCCCCCCGCCCGTTTCAAAAAGGTGGGGTTCCACCTCGCCCGCCACTTCCGCAGGCAACACCCAGACTACGCCCGATCCAGTAGCATATCGTATGGATAAAGTGTCCTTGCCCCCATAATACAGGTTGCCCAAACTGTCTTTCAGAAGTGGAACGGGTTCGGTGGGACTGGTCGTTGGGGGCGGATTTGAGATCCTGGTATGGAACTCCTCCTTCTTTTCGTCGATCGGCCGCCACTGGTTTCGGCCCAGCGCCCAGGCACCCCCTTTCCTGGCGGCGGGCCAGTTCCTGCTGTCCCAGCCTGTTTGTCCATGCTCGTATGTCAGGAGCCAGACGGGCAATCGAGGCGTTGGGTCGGGCAGGTACGGGTCAATGATCAGGCAGCCGTATGCATCATTTGATGCAGTCGATTGGCCGGGCGTCCGAAAAACGAATCTCCCGCCGCGACCGATGCCGGCAAACTCGGAAAAGCGACGTTCGTCATTCCGCAGAAGTGGAATCCACTCGCCGGCCAGAAAACGCCTCGGGCCGCGGGTTTCATCGTTGAGAATCCATTCCGTCTGCCAGGGGCGAAGGATGCAGCGGCCGGGTTCCAGGCCGGCGACCATCCGGGGCGGGAGCAGGCGCACGCTGTCCCCGGGTCTCACCGACAGCCATGCGGGAGCAATGACGGTGCGCGTGCCGTCTCGATTCGGCATGGAGACGCCCTTGTCCGAATAAAACAGGGCGCCGCCGTCGGCATAGCGGCACAGAACGCGCAGTCGGCCGTCAATCAACTCCAGGTCTCCCAGCAACGGCGTGAGACGCGATCGCAGCAGATCGCCCAGTCGTGCCTGGGTTTCGGGCGGCTCGCTGGCCATCATCCGCTCGGCAATGGGCCAAAGCCCCGGGCCATATGCCTTGAGTTGTTCATAGGCCTGATCCCGTTTCTCCTGTTCCGGATCGGACAGATCGGCAATCAGGGCCATAACCCGACTTTCCTTCTCCCGATCCATCGGCTCCATTGTCACGAATCGCGGGGTGGTGGTACTGTCCGGGCCGGCCAGAAGCTGAAGCACGCTTCCATCGGTCAGCGGTACCAGGTGCAGCAGGCCGTCGGGCCATCCCTGCTCCGGGCCGAGAACGAACCAGGTCTGCTCCATGCACCTGACCGCGCCCTTGCTGCCGCGGTGATTCACGCCGGGAGGAATCCAGGCAATCGGGCCGCCAAGGAATGCGATCTGGACGGGCTGGTGCTTCTCATCAGGACCGGCCAGCGGGGGGCTGGGGAATTCCTGCACATGGCGACCGATCGTGAAGACCGATGCGCCGTGTGCCGTGGGGACGACGATCTTCTGGTCCCATTGAAAAGCGCGGGCCCAGTCATAGGCGGTGCCGACGCCGATGGTCTGTCGGCCATCGATACCGACCAGTTCGAAGGCGTCGCCTCGCGGCGCGGGACAGACCAGATGCACGGTCAACCGGCTGTCCCGGTCGATCATCCAATGAGCGTAGACCACGCGTTGGCGGATCAGGATGACCTGCTGGTCGGCTGCTGTCGCCAGGACCTGATCGGTGGGTGGCGCGTGATCGTCCGTAATCCAGATTCGACCGGTGTTGTCCAGATAGACGTCGCCGGTGAACTGGAAATGCCCGGCGTACTCGCCCGGGAGCGGGTCGTTCAATGGCTGCGTGGCCGGGTAATTGCGATGGTTCAGCCGGATCAGGTCGAGGTAGGTGGCCGGGCCGGTTGGTTGAGTGGAGGGCGTGATTGCCGCCGGGGGCGTGGGCGGAGGCGCGGTGCGGGGAACGGACCTGAAGGATTCTCCCAGATACAGGCCTGCTACGAGCAATGCCGCCAAGACTGCGCCCGCTGTCGCCAGAGCGCCAAGACCGGGTTGATTGGATGGCATAACGGCACCCTGAACTGATGAGTAATGATCATAACGCCGAGTGTTTGGCAATGCGCGGGGGAATTGGGCGTTGGAGAAGAGCATAGACGACCAAGAGGTGATATAATTCCAGCGGCCGGATCGATCGGCGGAGCAGGGCGGGTTGTTCTGGGCAGTTGCGATCTGGCCGTGGGAGCCGTTGTGGCCCGGACTGAGGCGTCTCGTGCCGAGTCAAGACAGAAACAGGACGGCCCGTGGTGTGGCGGAGGAATCCCTGTTTCGAGGGAATCGTCTGCCGGTTAGCCATTGGGCGCTGCCGGGAGCGATCTTTGCGGCCGTGGTGACGCTGGCGGCTCTGGCGCAATGGCATGTTCGGGCGATCGAGCGGGTGGAACTGCGAGACTGCGTGCGTGCCGATGCCACCCGGCTTGCCGAGTCGATCGAAAACGTCCTGGAGGAGCAGTTGCGGCCCGTGATGTCCGTGTCGCGTCGCTGGGCGACAGGGGAGCTTGCAAATCGGGGATTGAATTCGGCGCTGCTGGCGGCCCTCCAGCAACATTCCTACCAGGTCCTGGGATGGGTGGACGCACAAAACATATGCAGATGGGTCAGGCCCGAATTCGCTGAGAATCTGCTGGGCAAGCGGATTGGCGATTCCCCGGAGTGGTCGGAGATTTCGAGGCTTGCCCGGCAATCGCGGCGGGTCAGTTCGTGCGTGGCGGGAGCGAGCGAGGAACTGCGGCCGGATCTGCTTGCGGTGATTCCCCTGGTTTCGCCGGATGCGCCTGAAGCGCCTGGGCCGATGCTTTTGGTGAGGCTTCCCCTTGAGCCGGTGCTGGGCACCGACCTGATGACGCGTATGCTTGCCGAATACGACGTACGGCTGTTCGGCGGGCGCACGATCATGCACCCGGCGGCGTCGATCAGCGCCGCCGCGGAGAAGCTGGGCGAACGGCGCACCCTGCGCGTGCTGAACGAGGCCTGGGAGTTGAGCCTCTGGCCCAATGCAAGGATGATTCAGTCTCGCGGCACCGCCTACGCGGCGGCCATTCTGCCGATCGGCGTGGTGACGGGCTTGTTCGTGGCGGCGTCGACCTGGCGGGTGCTGGTGCACCGGTCGCGCGAGCTGTCGCAGGTTCGGCAGCATCTGCAAGCGATGGAATCGCTGACGGAGATGCTGACGGCGGTGAGCATGAAGATCGGGTCCGGGTCCGAGTTGCTGGGCGGGCTGTCGGAATCGGCCCGTCGCCTGCTGAGAATGGAACGCGCGGGGCTGGTGCTGTGCGACGACGTGGCGGGCACGGTTCGCCTGGTTGCCTACAGGGGCGAGGTACCGCCGGGCGCCCCGCAGGAGTTTACGCTCGATCAACTGCCGACCGTTCGGCGATGCATGGGCAGCGGGCAACTGGTGTTCGTCGAGGATGAATCGCAGCTCCCTCCGGACGCCAATCGCGAACTGGTTTTGCAGCACCGGGCCGTGAGCTTGGTGCTGATCCCCATGCAGATCGAACAGCGATGCATCGGCGTCCTGCTCTTCAGCAGTTCCACGCCGAGGCGGTTCACCGAATCGGATCGCCGGCTGGCGCATCTGCTGGGCACCCAGGTGTCGGTGATCCTGGCCAACAACCGCATCTACGAGCAGGCGAAGGTGGCCTTGTCGCAGCAGGCCCTGCTGCGCGAGCAGGCGATGCAGGATGCGCAGACCAAGGCGATTCTGCTGCGGGAGCTGCATCACCGGGTCAAGAACAACCTGGCCGGCATTGTCGGGCTGCTTTCGATGAGTCCGCTGGAACTGGACCCGGCGGCCAGGCAATGGTTGAATCGGGTGATCGAGCGTGTTCAGACGATGGATCGAACCCATTCGCTGTTTGCCGGGGGAATGCCTGAGGTGGGCCTGCGCGAGCTGGCCGAGCGGGTGCTGATGACGTTCTCGGCGATGAAGCCGCCGGATGTCTCAATTCACCTTGAGCTGACCAACGACATCCGCCTGGGACAGACGCGGGCGGTGAGCCTGGCAATGGTGCTTCACGAGTTGTGTTCGAATGCCATGCAGCATGGGCTGGGGGAGAAGGGGACGCTGTCGCTGCGGTCACAGGTGGAGGATGGGCGGATCGCGATTCACGTCATCGACAGCGGCGGGGCGGCCGAGCAGGGATTGTGGGCCAGCGCATGGCCGGGGGAGGGCCGTCGGCGGGCGGTGCGGCAGAAGTTGTCCGAGGCCGGTTCGACCGCGTTGGCGGAAACCGAGGGCGGAATGGGGTTGATGCTGGTGCGCGAGCTGGTTCGCCGCGAGTTGGACGGGGCCTTCTCGCTCACGCCGGCGCCGGGCGGCGGGACCATCGCCACCGTGAGATTCCCAATCAGCGGGCAGAAGCCCGAAGGACAGATGTCATGACGCGTACGGATCTTCCGGGGAGTTCGCTGAAGGTGCTCATCGTGGAGGATGACACGCTGGTCGGGCTCGGCCTCAAGGCGCAGCTGCAGAAGCTGGGGCACCAGGTGGTGGGGCACGCGGCCAACGCCGCGGAGGCGATCGCGATGTTCGCGGAGCATCGACCCGACCTGGTCCTGCTGGACATCCGGCTGAACGGAACCGACGGGATCGAACTGGCCACGCTACTGTTGGGCCAGCGGCGTGTCCCGATGATTGTGGTCTCCGCTTACAGCGACAAGGCCCTGATCGAGCGTGCCAGCGCCGCGGGGGTATTCGGCTACCTGATCAAGCCCGTTTCCGACAAGTCCCTGGAAGCTCAGATCGAGATCGCCAAGGGTCGGTTCGCCGAGGCCGAGAAACTGCGGGCGGAGAAAGAGAAACTGGCGCACGACCTGGAGACGCGGAAGCTCATGGATCGCGCCAAGGCGATCCTGATCAAGCGGGCCGGGCTGTCGGAGGACGACGCCCACCGCCGTCTTCAGCAGGAGAGCCAGAAGCGGCGGATGCCCATGTCGGAGCTGTGCAAGCGGATTATCGAGTCGGATGAGCTGATGAGTTGATGGGGGTCCGCGACAGTTTCGGCGTTGGGTGGAGAACCGCACGGCGATTTTAAGGAGCTTCCTGGCGGCCTTCTCATCCCGCCCGATCTCCACTAGAATCCCCGATCTTGTTTTTCCGTGAAGGGGCCAACCGCGTGTTGGCCCCGTGTGTTGCTGTTTATCGAAAAGGTAGCCATGAGCCTGCAGCAGACCGATCCCCAGATCGCCGAATTGATCGCCAGGGAAGACGCGCGCCAGCATTCCACGCTGGAACTGATCGCCTCGGAAAACCACGTCTCCAGGGCCGTCATGGAGGCGGCCGGTTCGTGCCTGACCAACAAATATGCCGAGGGCTATCCCGGGGCCCGCTATTACCAGGCCTGCGGCTACTACGACCAGGTCGAGCAGATCGCTATCGACCGCGCCAGGCAACTGTTTGGCTGCAGGCACGCCAACGTCCAGCCGCACTCGGGCGCAAACGCCAACCTGGCGGCCTTCATGGCCATCATGCAGCCGGGCGACACGTATCTGAGCCTGAACCTGGCCTCGGGCGGGCACCTGTCTCACGGGATGAAGCTGAACACCTCGGCCATCTTCTACAGGCCGGCCCACTATGAGCTTGATCCAAGGACCGAGACCATCGACTTTGACTCCGTTCGCGCGAAGGCCAGGGAACTGAGGCCCAGGATGATTCTCTGCGGCTACAGCGCCTATCCGCGGATTATCGACTTTGCCCAGTTCCGGCAGATTGCCGACGAGGTGGGCGCGCTGTTGCTGGCCGACATCGCCCACATCGCGGGGCTGGTTGCCACGGGCGTGCATCCCTCGCCGTTCCCGCATTGCCACGTCGTCACGACCACGACCCACAAGACCCTGCGCGGTCCGCGCGGCGGCCTGATCATGACCAACGACGACGAACTGGCCAAGGCGATCAACCGCAGCGTCTTTCCCGGCAGCCAGGGGGGACCGTTGATGCACATCATCGCCGCGAAGGCCGTGGCGTTTGGCGAGGCCTTGAAGCCCGAGTTCAAGGCTTATTGCCAGCAGATCGTCAGCAACGCCAAGGCGCTGGCGGCCGCCCTGACCTGCCGCGGGTATCGCCTGACCAGCGGCGGGACGGACAATCACCTGATGCTTGTCGATCTTCGTCCGCGCAGCGCGGAACTGACGGGCGCCGACGCGGCCAACGCGCTGGAGGCGGCCGGCATCATCGCCAACAAGAACGGCATTCCCAACGATCCGCGCCCGCCGAAGTTCACCAGCGGCGTGCGCCTGGGGACGCCGGCCGTCACCACCCGCGGGCTGAAGGAAGCCGACATGGAGACGGTCGCCGACTTCATCGACCGCGCCATGATGAACAAGGACAACGCCGATGCCCTGGCGAAGATCCGTGCCGAAGTGGCTGCGTTCGCGGCAAGGTTCCCGATGCCGCACTGATTTTTGTGGTACACTGTGGGCCATGACGATCGAAGCGACCATTCAGATTTGGCGCGAAGGCCGGCAATTTGTGGCACACGCAATGCCCATTGATGTCATCAGCAGCGGCCCCACGCCTGACGAAGCAATTGCGGCTGTGGACGAAGCGGTGCGGCTGTTTGTGGAAACGGCCCGAGATGCGGGAACATTGGAGGATGTGTTGCTCGAGTGCGGATATGAGCTGAGGGATGACAATTGGGTGAGTCCGGAGTTTGTCTCGTTGGAACGCCGTCGGCTTGCCGTTGCGGTATAGCTCATGCCCCGCATCACTCCCATCCACTGGCGTAAACTGGAGAGTGTTTTTCTGGCTTGTGGCTTTCATTTTGCCCGCCAGGAAGGCAGCCATCGTTCGTATGTCAAACCCGGCATTCCGCGTCCAATAGTCATTCCCACTTATGACGAGGTGCCTGTGTCCATCATCCGCAACAACATGCGGACGGCCGGCATTTCTCGCAACGAGTACTTTCGTCTCATCGAGGAGGCCTGAAAGAAGTCAGGCATTGAACAGGAAACATGGCCAAAAACATCAAACCCCGCAAAGACGATTACGCCCAGTGGTACATCGACGTCATCAAGGCCGCCCAGTTGGCCGATTACTCGCCGGTGCGCGGGTGCATGGTCATCCGGCCCGAGGGCTTTGCCGTCTGGGAAGCCATCCAGCGCGAGCTGGACCGCCGCTTCAAGGACACCGGCCACGTCAACGCCTACTTTCCCCTCCTGATCCCGCAGAGCTTCCTGACCAAAGAGGCCGAGCATGTCGAGGGCTTTGCCATGGAGTGCGCCATCGTCACGCATTCCAAGCTTGAGCAGGGACCCGACGGCAAGCTCAAGCCGGCGGCCGAGTTGGAAGAACCCCTGATCATCCGGCCCACCAGCGAGACCGTCATCGGGCACATGTACTCGCAGTGGGTCCAGTCCTATCGCGATCTGCCGATCCTGATCAACCAATGGTGCAACGTCATGCGATGGGAGATGCGCACGCGCCTGTTCCTGCGCACGGCCGAGTTCCTCTGGCAGGAAGGGCACACCGCCCACGAAACCGGCGAGGAGGCACAGCAGGAAACGCTCAAGATGCTCGATGTCTACGCCGACTTCGTGCAGAACGTCCTGTGCATCCCCGTCATCAAGGGCGCCAAGACCGACGCCGAGAAATTCCCCGGCGCCGTCACGACCTACGCCATCGAGGGCCTGATGCAGGATGGCAAGGCCCTGCAGTGCGGCACGAGCCACAACCTCGGCCAGAACTTTGCCAGGGCGTTTGAGATCAAATTCCTCGGCCGAAACCAGGCCCAGGAATACGCCTGGACCACGAGCTGGGGCGTTTCCACGCGGCTGATCGGCGCGACGATCATGGCCCACTCGGATGACGAGGGGCTGGTTCTCCCGCCGCACGTGGCGCCGACGGTGGTGGCGATCGTGCCGATCTTCAAGAGTCCCGAGGAGGAGAAGGTCGTCCGCGAGTTCATCGGCAAGGTGCTGGCGGCGCTGGTCGGGCAGGAGGAAGTGGCGGCCGCGGCCAGGCGGCTGTCGCGCGGCGGCATCGAGAGCTACTTCTTCGACAAGATGACGGGCCAGTCGATCGTCGTCGATTGGCGCGACAGCCGGCCCGGGGACAAGCAGTATCACTGGGAGCAGCGCGGCGTGCCGTTCCGGTTCGAGGTCGGCCCGCGCGACGTGCAGGGAGGGTCGCTGATGGTCAAGCGGCGTCTGGACCGCGGCAAGGAGGTCGTGAACCTGGCCCAGGTCAACCCCCAGTGGCTGCGCACGAAGCTGGACGAGGTTCACCGGGCCATGTTCGACAAGGCGCAGAAGTTCCGCGAGGAGAACACTCGGGCCGCCGAGTCTTACGAGCAGATGAAGAAGATCCTGGCCGAACAGGGGGGCTTTGTGCGGTGCTGGTTCAAGCCGGACAAGGCGATGGAGGCCAAGATCAAGGAAGAGACCAAGGCGACGGTGCGGGTTATACCCTTCGACCAGCCCGGCGGCACCGGCAGGTGCATCGTCACCGGCCAGGAAACGGACACGCAGGTGCTGTTCGCCCAGGCGTACTGATCGGGAAACCGAGGAGGGCGCTGATGTCCACGACCGGGGTCCAACGTCAGTTCCCCTGCACCAATTGCGGCGCAAACCTCGTCTTTGAGCCCGGCCAGAATGCCCTCAAGTGTCCCTACTGCCAGACCGAGAACCGGATCGCCGTGGCCGCCGAGCCCGTCGAGGAGATCGACTTTCGCCAGGCGCTGGAGCAGCTGCGCCGGGCGCAGGAGATGCGCGACGTTCTGACCGTCAGGTGCAGCGCCTGCGGGGCCGAATCCACGCTCAACACGGACATCACCGCCGACTGCTGCCCGTTCTGCGGTTCGGCCATCGTCGCCCAGGCCGGTTCCCGCAAGCTCATCCGTCCGCGGTACCTGCTGCCTTTCAAGATTACCCGCCAGCAGGCGATGGCCAGTTTCAGGCAATGGGTGGATTCGCTCTGGTTTGCGCCCAACGATCTGAGGCGGCTGGCCGACGCCTCCGCGGTCAAGGGCGTCTACATTCCGTACTGGACGTACGACTGCGACACGGAGAGTTGGTATACGGGGGCCCGCGGCGAGGATTACTGGGCCACTGAAACCTACACCGCCTACGAAAACGGCAGGCATGTCACACGGACACGCCAGGTGAGGAAGACCCGATGGTACCCGGCCTCGGGTCGCGTGCGTGATTCCTTCGATGACATCCTCATTCTCGCCTCAAACTCCCTGCCTCGATCCTGCACCCAGAGGCTGGAACCGTGGGACCTGGGGAACCTGGTTCCCTACGGCGATGAGTACCTGGCCGGTTTTGTGGCCGAGAGTTACCAGGTTGATTTGGAGCAAGGCTTTGAGCTTGCCAAGCCCATCATGGACGAGACGATCCGGGCAACGATTCGGCGCCACATCGGAGGGGACCATCAGCGGATCGACACGGTTCAGACGCGTTACGACCAGATCACGTTCAAGCACATTCTCCTGCCCCTGTGGATCAGTGCCTATCGCTATCGCGATCGGACTTTCCGTTTCCTGGTGAACGCACGCACCGGGGAGGTCAGCGGCCAGCGCCCGTACAGCGGTTGGAAGATCTTCTTTGCCGTTCTGGCGGGGCTGCTGATAGCGGGGGCCGTGGCCTTCCTGATCAGCCAGCGATAGAAGGGTGCGTGACAGTCTGGGCGTGAGGTGGAGGACCGCAAGGCGAAGTTGAGGATCTGAACGTCGGTGTCCGCGCGGAGGGTGGGCATGGGCGAGGACGCCCGTGCTGAGGGGTGCACCCCCGCGATCCCGGCCCGCCGGCCGCAAGAGGTTTCGCGCACCCGCGATGGCAAGCGTGTCAGGCTTGCGTTGCCCGCGGGTGACCGGCGGGATGCAACAACACATTCAATTGTATTCATACTACGCAATTCTGTTGCAGCGAAGGAGTAGCGCGATATATTGAATGGAGATGGGCAGCGGAGTTGGAGCAGGGGCGGGCCGCTGAGAACAGGTGCGAAGATGACGGGCAGGAGGCTTGTACATCTCGCGAAGAAGGCGTGGGCTGACGGGCTTCGCGCATTTCTTCCTGTTGCAGTGCGAAATCGGCGCCTGAGCGCGGAGGGTGTTGTGATGCGCTTGAGGTCGGTCGTTTCAGCTTCCCTTCCCTTGTTGCAGGGGGCCGTGATCCGTTTGCCGACCGGAAGATCGGGAGCCGGGTCTTACACCGCGCGCGGATCCGGATGCCGCGTGCCTTTGGGTATGAACCATGCGCAGGAAGAATGGAGCCTTGCGTCGTTTGTTGTCGGAGGCCGTCAGTTTTCTGGATGAGCTGGTTTTCGGGACCGGCGGCCAGGAACTGGTACCGTGTGTGGCAGCGGTGGGGCGGGTCGATACGCTGGAGCAGCGCCTGATGCTTGACGGCGCCGACCTGATCGTGCAGTCGCTGTCGCTCTCCACGTCGTCGGCCATGCTCGGCGACACCATCAACATCACCTACACGGTCAGGAACCAGGGGAACGCCACGGCCGCTCCGCCCCAGTGGGGCAGCAGTCAGGACACGTTCTTTCTCTCTGAAGACAACATCTTCAATGAATTCACCGACGCCGTGATCGGTTCATGGGAGGGGCTGTCCACCTGGGGAACTCCCTCCCTGGCCCCCGGCGCCAGCTACACGCGAGAGAACATACCGGTCACCCTCTCGGGAGTCTCCGCCGGCACGCGCTATCTGTTCGTTCTCACCGATCGGTGGTCCTCGGTGACGGAGACCGACGAAAGCAACAACGTTTCGGCTCCAGTGGCGATCACGCTCACGGCGCCGGACGTGGACCTGCGCGTCATCAACCCCACCGTTTCCGCCACCAATGTCAAGGCGAATGACACGATCAATGTCTCCTGGAGCGTGAAGAACTTCGGTTCCCAGGCCGCCAACGCTCCCGAGTGGCTCGACGCCGTCTGGCTCTCGACCGACACCACCCTCAATGTTCCCTCGCACGGGCCCGGCGGATTCGTTGAAGGCGACATGATCCTGGCCGACCAGTGGCGGAACAACCCGGGGCTGCCGGCCGGGACAAGCTACTCCGTCCCCGAAACAGGCGTGATCACGGTCGGCGTGCCGGCCGTCGCCGCCGGCACCTGGTACCTGCTGTTCTCCGTGGACCGCGCCGGCGAGTGGGGCAACAACCAGCAGGCCGAAACCAACGAAAGCAACAACGTCGTCGCGGTTCCCATCACCATCACCCTTCCCAACGTCGATCTGGTTCTGAGCAATCCATCGGCCCCCGCGACGGGCACCGACGGGGGGCAGATCCAGATGTCCTGGCGCGTCACCAACACCGGGACCGACCCTGCCAGGGGAGCTTACAACCGGTGGAGCCAGACTTCTTCCTGGTACGAGACCGTCTACCTCTCGGATGCTCCCACCCTCAATCTACAGACCGCCACCGTCCTGTCGCCCCCGCGGCTGGTCGAATCCGGCCTGGCCGGCGGCGCTTACGTCGATGTCACCGCCAGCTTCACCCTCCCCCAGGGCTCGGCAAGCCCCAACACCAAGTACCTGTTCATCAAGATCGACACCTACAACGAGCAGTCTGAAACCAACGAAAACAACAATCTCTCCGCCGCCCTGCCCATCGTGATCGCGCCGCCGGATGTTGATCTGGTCGTGTCGGCCGCCGGCGTCACCAGTTCGCAGGTCCAGCCCGGAACAGTGGCGGTGCTCACCTTCACGGTCAGGAACCAGGGCAGTTCCACGGCATCGGGATGGTGGTATGACCGCTTCTTCCTCTCCTCCGACGCCGTCCTCGACGCCAACGACTTTCGTTTCACCGACGAGTATTTTCACTCCAGCGCCGAGCCCCTGGGCGGGGGCGGCGAGTATACGCAGTCGGTCTGGCTCAGCATTCCCGCCGAAGCGACTGCCGGCGACTGGAAGATCCTGGTTGTCGCCGACCACAGCGGCGGACAGGTCGAAACCAACGAGGCCAACAATGTCCGCGCCGTCGATATCCAGGTCGTTCAGCCCGACCTGGTCGTGGACAGCATCGACGCTCCGGCCATCGGCACGCCCGGGCAGTCGATCTACGTCTCCTGGGTCGCCAGGAACCAGGGGCCCATCGGGGCCGGCGGCTTCATCTGGGATTACGTCTACCTCTCCACCGACACGACGCTCGGCGGCGACGACATCTATCTCAACAACGACGCCTGGTTTCGCAGCGTCCTGGCCAACGGCGGCACCTACAGCGCCGGCTGCTTCGTCACCCTTCCGACCCATCTTCCCTCGGGGCCGTATTACCTGCTGGTCCGCCTCGATCATTCCAACGGGGTCAGCGAATCCAATGAATCCAACAACGTCGGCCACCGGGCGATCCAGCTCGGCGTTCCGCCCGATCTGACGGTTTCCAACGTCGCGGGCTCCGCCGTGGCCGACTGGGGCCAGACCGTCCAGTTCTCCTGGCGCGTCAGCAACATCGGCGAGGGCGGCGCCACGCTGAACTGGAGCGACGCGGTATATCTTTCCGACTCCGCGGTGCTCGACGCCGGCGCCGTCCAGATCGGCACGCTTGCGCGACCGCAGGCGCTGGCCGCCGCCAGTTACTACGACGCGTCCGCTTCCTTCACGATTCCCGCAGGCGTGGGCACGGGCAACAAGTACATCCTCGTCAAGGCCGACGTTTCCAACCAGCAGGGCGAAAGCGATGAAAACAACAACGTTGCCGTCGCGGTGGCGCCGATCGCCGTCCGCGCCCCGGATCTGGTCATCCAGAGTGCCAGCGCCCCCGGGGCGATGATCCTGGGCCAGGCGGTCGGTGTTTCATTCACCGTCAGGAACCAGGGGACCGGCAGTGCCGCCCGCCCCTGGTGGGACCAGGTCTTCTATTCCGCCGACCAGACCTTGGGTCTCGGCGACATCGCCCTCGTGTCCGAACCGATCTCCGACCAGCTCCCGCTGGCACCCGGAGGCACTTACACCGTCGCGCGCAATGTCGCGCTGCCCGCGGCCGTCCCCACCGGCGCGGGCTACCTGCTGTTCGTCGTCGATTCCGTCGGCCAGCAGCCCGAGAGCGACGAGAACAACAACGTCCACTCCGTCGCCATCTCGGTCAGCGCCCCCAACCTGGTCATCAGCGGGCCGGCCGTGCCCGCCGCCGCCATTGTCAGCCAGTCGGTGCGGATCTCCTGGCGGGTGACCAACCAGGGCCCGGCCGACGCCCACGCGGACTGGTACGACGCGGTCTACCTTTCCGCCGACTCCATCCTCGACCATGCCGACGCCCTGTTCGCCCTTGTCGGCATCGCCGATCAGACCCCCCTTGCGGCCGGATCGCATTACGACATCAGCATCAACGCCACCGTGCCGCAGCTTCCCGCGGGCCACTACTATGTCCTGTTCGCCGCCGACCGATACAACCAGCAGGGCGAAACAAGTGAATCCGACAACATCGCCGTCGCCGAGATCGACCTTGTCGCCCCCAACCTGACGGTCACCGCGCTGTCCGCTCCGGCCACGGCGGCCGTCGGGCAGTCGATCGACGTCACCTGGACCGTCCGGAACATCGGCAACACCGCCGCGCCAGCCGACTGGATCGACCATGCGTTCATTTCGGACGACGCGGTCCTGGACGGCGGCGATGTCCCCCTGGGCCATGCCGTCGTCGCCGACCAGACGCCCCTGGCCGGCGGGGCCGAGTACTCGCTCACCGTCTCCATGACCATTCCCGGAACCGCGACCGGCCAGCGTTACCTGCTGATCAAGACGGATTACAATTCCGTTCAGGGCGAAAGCGACGAGACCGACAACGTCCGGGCCATCCCCATCACGCTGACCTCGCCGCAGTTGACCGTCACCGCGGCCGCCGCGCCGTCGTCGGCCAGCCTCAGTCAGACCATCAGCGTCTCCTGGACCGTGGCCAACTCCGGCAACGGACCGGCCGCCGCCGACTGGTACGACCTGATCTATCTCTCCCGGACCACCTCCATCGACGCCTCCGCCGTCCAGGTGGCCTACCAGTCCATCACCGACCAGACGCCCCTGGACCCCGCCGGGACGTATACCATTTCCCGCAGCATCGACATCCCCGAAGTGGCCAGCGGCGCCTGGTACCTGCTGTTTGTCGCCGACGGATACAACCACCAGCCGGAGTCCAACGAGAGTGACAACATTCGCTCGGTTCCCATCGCTCTCAGTGCCGCCGACTTGCAGATCACCGCCTCACAGATCCCCGCGCAAGTCAGCGTCGGCCAGCGCGTTGATCTGGGCTGGACGGTCGCCAACACCGGAACCGGTCCGGCCACCGCCACCTGGTTCGACGCCGTCTATCTCTCGACCGATGCCAACTTCGATTACAATGACCTGTGGATTGGCAGTGCGTCCGCCGCCGCCAGTTCCCCTCTGGCCGCCGGCCAGTCCTACTCCCTCAGCGCCCGTGTCACCGTTCCGGCCGTCACCGCCGGCGCTTATTACATTCTCATTTTTGCCGACGCCTCCGGCACCCAGGGCGAGAGCGACTCGGCCAACAACCTTCTGGCCGTCGCAGTCAACGTCAGTTCTCCGGACCTGATCGTGCTCAGCGCCACCGCGCCCGCAAGCGCTTCGGCCGGCTGGCCTTTCTCCGTGAGCTGGACCGTCAAGAACCAGGGGCAGGGACCCGCCGAGGGCGACTGGTACGACGCCGTCTTCTACTCCGCCGACCAGGTCCTCGACGCCTCCGACATTCTGCTCCGCTCCGACTGGACCGGCGCTCTCACGCCGCTTGCCGCCGGCGCCACCTACACCTTCAGCGGAAACGTCACCGCCACCAGCCAGATGCTCGGTGCCGGATATCTGCTGTTCGTGGTCGATCGCTACGGATTCCAGGCCGAGATGGATGATGCCAACAACGTCTACGCGCTGCCCATCACCCTCAGCGCCGCCGATCTTCGGGTCACTTCCGCCGACGCCCCGGCCTCGGCCAACCTCGGCCAGACAATCAGCATTGCCTACACCGTCGCCAACACCGGCGGCGGCTCGGCTCGATCCGGCCGCTATGACCGCGTTTTCCTGTCCGACGACTCGACACTGGACGGTGCGGACATCGTTTTGTTCACCAACTGGGTCAGCGGCGATCCGGCCCTTGACGCCGGTTCGTCGCGCAGTTTCACAGGCTCGCTCACCATTCCGGCCGCCACCGCGGGTTCCAAGTACCTGCTGTTCGTCGCCGATGCGCTCAATTACCAGGGCGAGATGGATGAGAACAACAACGTCCTGGCCCGTTCCATCACGATCAGCGCTGCCGACCTGACGATCGCCGCCACGGCGCCTGCCTCGGTGCGACTCGGCGAGAGCTTCCAGGTGTCCTGGACCGTCACCAATTCCGGCGGCGGCGAGGCTCCTGCGGGCTGGTACGATTATGTCTATCTCTCCACCGACCAGACTCTCGATCAGAATGACCGTGCCCTGACGTACCATGCGCGATCCGCCGGTTCGCCCCTTGCCATCGGCGCAAGCTACGACGTGAGCAAGACGCTCAGCCTCTGGGGTTACAACACCCAGCCCGGAAACTACTACCTCCTGTTCGTTGCCGACGGCAGTCAGCAGCAGCCCGAGGCCAGCGAGACCAACAACGTCTTCGCCTCCGCGCTGAGCGTCGTTGCCCCCAACCTGCGCATCGAGAATCCTTCCGCTCCCACGGACGCCGCCGCCGGCCAGAGCATCACCATCACGTGGACCACCCGGAACAGCGGCAACGCCGGCGCGATCGCCCCCTGGGGCGAACGCGCCGTAATCTCCACCGACGCCTATTTCGGGAACTGGGACGACGTGGTCATTGGCACCGTCAACCAGGCCGCAGGCCTGGCGGCCGACGGAACCCTCAGCCGGTCGGTGACCGGGACCATCCCCTGGGGCATGGTCGGGACTTACACGCTTTTCATCAGGGTGGATACCGACAACACCTGTCCCGAAAGCAACGAAAGTGACAATCTCTTTTCCGCCCCCATCGAGATTGCCTACGCCACTCCCCCGGCCGATTTGATCGTCGATGCCGTGACCATCCCCGATACCGCCGGCACCGGCACTGCCATCGGCGTTGCCTGGCGGGTCATCAACCAGGGGACCGCGGCCACTCGCTCGGGCACGTGGTCCGACCGCGTCTATCTTTCGTCCGATGCCAGTTTCGGCTCCGACTGGCTGCTGGGAACGTTCCCCCACAGCGGGGTGCTGGCTTCGCGCGACAACTACACCCAGTCGCTGAACGTCACCCTGCCTATCGACCTGGCGGCCGGGCAGTACTGGGTTTTTGTCGTCACCGATGTTTTCAACCAGCTCGATGAACCCGGCGCCGAGAACAACAACGTCTCGCGGTCCCTGGCCGCCGTCAACGTCACCCTCTCGCCAGTCCCCGACCTGGTTGCCGCTGCCATCACGGGGCCGGCCGCTGCCAACGCCGGGCAGGCCGTCTTGATCAGCTACACCGTGCAGAATGCCGGCCGCGCACCGGCCAGCGGCCCGTGGCGCGAGCGCGTCTATCTCTCGGCCGATGGCACCCTCAACGGAGCCGCCCTCCTGGCCACCTTCAATCGCTCCGATACCCTTGCCGTGGGCCAGTCGCTGGCTCGCACCGAAACCGTCACGCTTCCCGTCTGGGCCGACGCCAGTTACCGCGTTGTCGTGGTGGTTGATGCCGACAACCAGGTCTTTGAGCGCGACGGCGAATCCAACAACACCTCCGCGTCCGCCGCAACCATCGCGCTGCAGCACCCCGACCTGATCGCCTCCGCCGTCACGGCGCCGGCCACGGCACTGTCCGGGACGAGCATCAACGTCACCTGGACCGGCCGCAACGTCGGGACCGGCCCGGTTATTGGGAACTGGATCGACCGGATCTATCTCTCCAGTGACAACGTCCTTTCAGGCGACGACCTGCTCCGCACCGAGGTGGCCCGCACCGGCGGATTGGCGGCGGGATCCAGCTACAACGCGCAGGCGGCGGTTTCCCTGCCCAATGGAATCAGCGGCAATTACTACATCATCGTCGTGGAAGATGCGGCCGACGCGGTCGAAGAGGCCGCCTTCGACAACAACAACGCCGCCCCGTCTTCAGCCATCGCGATCACCCTCGCTCCCTACGCCGATCTGTCGGTCAGCGATGTCACGGCCCAGTCCCGCCTTATCGGCGATCCGGTCGATCTGACCGTTTCCTGGACTGTGACCAACATCGGCACCGGTGCCGGGCCGGTCAGTTCCTGGACCGATCGCGTCGTGCTCTCGCGCGACGCCGTTTACGGCAACGGCGACGATGTTCTCGTGGGCAACTTCAACCGCTCCGGCCTGATGCCCGTCGGCACGTCTTACACCCAGACGCAGATTGTCACCCTTCCGGCGGCCCTGGAAGGCCGATTCACGCTCTTCGTCAAGGCCGATGCCGCCGACGTGGTTTACGAGTACACCGACCTGGGTCCGAACGTCGGTTCGCCCGGCAGCTTCGTTGAGGTCATGCCGATTCCCTTCGCCGACCTTGTGGTCGAGGCCGTCGGCGCCCCGGCCACGGGCCGCAGCAGAGAATCGCTTGCGATCACCTGGTCGGTGAAGAACCAGGGCATCGGACCCACGAACCTGGCCCAGTGGAACGACGTGGTCTGGATCAGCGACGACCCAACCGGCGCCACCAATCGCCGTAACCTGGGGGTCTTCAGTCGCGTAGGCTCCCTCGGCGTCGATGCCCGCTATTCCCGGTCGGCCCAGGTCACGCTTCCGTCCGACATCGGCGGCAACTGGTACGTCTTTGTGAGCACCGGCGGGCCTTTCGAGTTCATCCACACCGCCAACAACACGACGCGCAGCGATGCGGTTGCCGTCACCTATGTCCCGCCGCCCCCGGTCGATCTGCTGGTCACCGCCGTCAGCGGTCCGGCCGCCGTCAACGACGGCGCCACCGTCGATGTCACCTGGACCGTGAGAAACGGCGGACCGCAGAGCATTTCCCAGGCCTCCGCCTGGACCGACATCGTTTACATCGCGCCCAACGGCAATTTCGCCCAGGCGCAGGAGATCGGCCGCTTCACCTACGGTGGCGGTCTGGACGCCGGGAAGACCTACACCCGCACCGAGCGATTCCGGATGGCCTCGCATATCCAGGGAGTCTATCAGTTCTTCGTCCGCACCGACGCCACCGGCCAGGTTCCCGAGACCAACGAGAACAACAACGTCCTGGGCGCCGTTGACGGGACGACCATTTCCCTGGCGGCCCGGCCCGATTTGCAGGTCATCAATCTGCTTGCCCCCGACAGCGTCACCGCCGGCGGCGTCATCGACGTGGAATGGACCGTCGTCAACCGCGGCGCGGTCCGGACGCCCACTGGCGGTTCCCGCTGGACCGACGATGTCTACCTGTCCCTGAACAACACGCTCGACGGCGGCGACCGCTGGCTTGGGTCAATCCCCAACGGATCGGCCCTCGACGTGCTCGAGAGCTACTCTTCCACGGCGCGATTCAACATTCCCGCCGGTTTCGGCGGGAACTTCTACCTTATCGTCAAGGCCGACGGCGGCGGGGCGGTTGACGAGTTCCCGCAGGAGGCCAACAACACCGTCGCCCGGCCGATCGCGATTGACGTCACGGTTGTTCCGCCGCCCGACCTGGTCGTCAGCGACGTGAACACCGCCACCGAGGCCTTTGACAGCAGCACCATCACCGTCCACTACAAGGTCGCCAACCGCGGCGCCGGCGAAACCTACCCCGGCTGGTGGGCCGACACCGTGTGGCTGACCCGCGCCAAGGATCGACCCAACACACAGCGCGGCGACGTCTTCCTCGGCAGCTTCGCCCACGACGGCGTCCTTGCCGTCAACGGCTTTTACACCAATGACGTGCAGGTCACCCTTCCAAAGCATATCTCCGGCCAGTATTACATCACCGTCTGGGCCGACTCTTCCGACCGCGTCTACGAACAGGCCTTTGACATCAATCTGAATCCCGATGCTCCCAACGATCCGGAGGGCAGCAACTTCAAGGCACGCCCCCTGACCGTGCTCTATACGCCCCCGGCCGACCTCGAGGTCATGCAGGTGATCGCGCCCGCTTCCGCCCAGGGCGGCAGGCAGATCACGGTGAGCTGGACCGTCGCCAACAACGGCCAGAACGCCACCGACCGCGACCAGTGGGCTGATGCCATCTACGTTTCCACCGATGCCACCCTCCACGACGGCCAGGGGCGGCAGTGGATGGTCTTCGGCGTGCCGCGATATGGCAAGCTTGCTTCCGGTCAGAGCTACACACAGACCGCCACCTTCACGCTCCCGCCCGCCGCTGAAGGTGCCTACATCTTCGTTGAAACCAATGTCGATCCCACCGTCCTGATGACCGACCAGGAACTGCTGCTGCACGAGGTCGGCCTGATCATCCAGCGCGCCACCAATGCCACGCAGGGGCGCAACCTGCAAGACCTCAGCCGCCGCGAACTGATTGACGTCCTCATCGGTCCGGGTCCGGAGCGCGTCTTCGAGGGTCCCTGGACCAACAACAATGCCCGGTCGGCCGCCTGCATTGTCACGGGGTTGTGCCCCGATCTGAAGGTTTCCGACGTCAGCACGTCGTTGCCCGCCTATTCCGGGGACCCGGTCACCGTCAGTTTCACCGTCACCAACATCGGCAGAGACGCGGTCTGGTCCGGAACTCAGCGGTGGGTCGATCGGGTTTACGTCTCACCCGACGCCGTTTTCAATTACAGCCGCGCCACCCTGATCGGTTCGGTTGTCCACTCGAATGCCACACCCCTGGCGGCGGGACAGAGCTACACTGCCAATGTCGTGCTCAGCCTCCCGCCCGGCATTGAGGGTCGCAGGTACGTTCATGTCTTCAGCGACCGCGATCCCGAACGCGAGGGGTGGAGCGGCCTGGACGAGCCGCCTGCGGAGGCCTATCCCGAGTGGCCCGACACGTACAAGAGCCGCGTCTGGGAAGGGGGCCAGAAGGCCAACAACTACGCCTCCGCCGCCGTCAACGTCATCTACCGCGAAGCGGATCTTCAGGTCACCAATCTCACCGTCGAGGCAAACTCCCAGTCCAGTGCCACGATTCCGGTGACCTGGACGGTCACCAATCGCGGCGGGCGCGCCACCCGCGTCAACCGCTGGATCGACCGAGTCTACATCTCCACCGATCCCTCGCTGGATCTCTATGACGAACTGCTGGCGACTGTCTGGCGGCAGGCCGACGCGCCCCTGGCCGCCGGCGCCGGCTACACCACGACTGCCAACGTCCGCCTGCCCGACGGCATCCAGGGCAGCTTCTACCTGCTGGTCTACACGGACTCCCCGTTCGCCCAGACCTGGGAAGCCGGCGCGGGTTTCACCCTGCCATATCCTGCCCCCAGCGGTGCGGTGCGACTGGAATTGCAGGGCCCCGCGGACGGGCGGGCTTCCGTCGAGGAATTCCGCGACGAGAACAACAACACGGCCGTCGCTCCCCTGGCGGTGACCCTCGCCAGCATGCCCGATCTGCGCGTCACGGAGGTCGCTCCCCCGGCGAAGGCCATCGTCGGCAAGGGGTTTGACCTGGCGTTCCAGGTCACCAACCTCGGTGCGGGTCCCGTTCCCGAGCGGCAGAACGAGTGGACCGACCACGTCTATCTCTCGCGCGACAGGTACCTGGATGTTCGCAGCGATCCTTACGTCGGCAGCATCACCCACCGGGGAGTCCTGGGCGTCAACCAGAGCTACTCGGTTTCCACCACCTGGGCCATTCCGCGCGGCCTGCTGGGCGATTACTACGTCTTCGTCCTCACCGACGTACCCAACGGCGTTCGTCCGCAGGGCTACGTCTTTGAGGGATCGGGCGAGGGCAACAACGCCCGCGCCAGCGCCGTCCCCATGATCATCGAACTGCCGCCCCCGGGCGATCTCCAGGTTGACAGCATCCAGATCCCCGGCTCCGCCGTCGTTGGCGATGCGATCACCATCGAGTGGACCGCCAGCAACCATCACGCCACCGAACCCATCACCGGCGTCTGGGCCGACGCCGTCTATCTCTCCGCGGACGCCACCTGGGACCTGGGCGACAAGCTCATCGGCCGCGTCGAGCAGGGGACCCTGAGAAACGTCAAGACCCTCGGGCCCGGCCAGGGCTACACCGCCAGGCTCAACGCCACGTTGCCCCCCGTCATTCCCGGCAGTTATCGCATCATCGTCCGCAGCGACATCTACGACGACATCTTCGAGGGCGCCAACAACGCCAACAATCTCCGTGCCTCGGCTTCCACGCTCAGCGCCGAGGTCAAGACCATGTACCTGGGCGTTCCCGTTGTCGATGAACTGTCAACCGGCCAGGAACTGCTCTACCGCATCAATGTCCCCGCCGGCGAAACCCTGGAAATCAAGCTCGACAGCCAGGACGACCACGCCGCCAACGAGCTCTACGTCCGCTACGAAGGCCTGCCCAGTTCCATCTTCTACGACGCCATCTACCAGGGGCATCTCTGGGCCGACCAGACCGTCCGCGTGCCCACGACTCGCGCCGGCACCTACTATGTGCTGGTTCGCGGAACCAGCCAGCCGCGACCGCATACGCCCATCACGTTGTCGGCCCGGACGGTGCCGTTCGGCATCAGCGACATCAGTCCCGAAGTCGGCGGCGATGGCCGCTATGTCACTCTCAGGATCACCGGTTCCAAGTTCAGCAGCCAGGCGGTTGTGAAGTTGGTCCGACCGGGGTTTGCCGAGTACGAGCCGGTCAATTATCAAGTTGTCAGTGCCGCGGAAATCAAGGCCGTGTTTGATCTCCGCAACGCTCCCCACGGTCTGTACGACGTGCAGGTCATCAATCCCAGCGGCGCCGTGGCCACCTTGCCGTATCGCTACCTGGTCGAATCGGCCCGTCCGCTCGACCTGACCGTCGGCGCCGGCGGGCCGACCAAGCTGGGACTGGGCGAGGTCGGCTGGTATGGCTTTGGCATCTACAGCCTGAGCAACGTCGATGCGCCGTATGTGCATGTCGAGATCAGCATGCCCAACGTCGTCAATCCGCGCCCGGACCTGATTCCCGGGCCGGCGCTGGTCTTCCGCACCAACCTGTACGGGGAGCCGAATCTTGCCAACGTACCGTGGGCGAGCGTCGATCCCGTCGTCACGCTCGGCGGCCGCCAGTTCGCCGGGGGCTTCACCTACGACTTCGTCAATCGCGGGTATGCCGCGCTCACCTTCACCGCCGATGTCTATCCGCAGTTGCGCGACCTGCTCAAGGAGAACCCCGACTGGATCAAGGAGAATCTCAGCGAGTTGGACCAGGAAGACCTGGCCTTCGCGTTCTACCTGGCTGCGGCGGCCACGCCCATGACCGCCCAGGAGTACATCGACTACCAGCTCGCCCGCGCCGCCGAACTGCGCACGCGCATTCTCGCCGACAATTCCGCTCCGCCCGCCCTGGTCGTGGCCGCCGCCGACGCCAAGGCCTGGGGCCAGGCATATCTTGCCTCGCTGACCGACGCCGGCCTGCTACGCCCCGAGGACGAGCCACCCGCCATCCGCTCCCAGCCTGCTTTCGCCAGTCTCATGCAGACGCTGGCCGCCGGCATTCTCGGCATGCCTGCCGGCGACGTCATCCGGGCCGGCACAAACCTCGTCGAGTTCTTCGACCGCGTCCGACAGTGGTATGGCCACGACCCCTCCCAGTACGGCATTCCCGACCAGTTGCCCGACGCCAGCCGATACGATCTGAAGCTCACCAACAAGACCCGCTTCGAGGCCTTCCGCGTTCAGGTCGGCCAGGAGCCCGACCCCGACATCCTCGCCGTCGCCAGCGCCGACCTGGGCGGCTACTTCGGCGTCGCCGGCCGCACCGCCGGCAACGTGAAGATGATTGGTCCGGAGGGCGCCGTTTCCGGTCCCGATTCCTTCGTGCCCATCAATGCCGCGCTGCCTTACACCGTCCGCTTCGAGAACCCCGCCGGCGCCAAGGAAGTCGTCAAGGAGATTCGAATTGTCCAGCAACTGGACTCCGACCTGGACCTGCGCACCTTCAATCTCGGCGACATTCGAATCGGCGACATTCGCGTCCACATTCCCGAAGGCCGCGGCGCCTTCAACGGCGACTTCGACTTCATCTCGTCCCTGGGCATCGTTCTTCGCGTCACCGCCGGGGTCGATGTCATGACCGGAACGGCGATGTGGGTCCTGACGACCATCGACCCGCTCACCGGCCTGCCCTCCGACGAGGATGCCGTCGGCCTGCTCAAGCCCAACACCGACCGCTCCCAGTTCGGTTCGGTCAGCTACGTCATCAAACCCAAGCGCGACCTGGCCACGCGCACTGTCATTGACTCCTCCGCGCGCGTCTTCTTCGACGGCCAGGCCCCGCTGGAAACCAACGCCGTCACTCATCTTGTTGACGCGGTGGCGCCTTCCACCACCCTGAGCGTCACGGATTTGGGCAACGGCTCCTACTCGCTGAACTTCTCCGCGGCCGACGATGCCGGCGGCTCCGGCCTGAAGGACTACACCATTTATGTCTCGGTCAACGGCGGTCCCTTCACGCCCTGGCTTACGCGCACGACCAGGACATCCGTCATCTACGAGGGCCGTTCCTCCCAGACCGCGCAGTTCATCGTTCTTTCCTCCGACGCCGCGGGCAACGTCGAACCCGCCCCCGCGGGCCTCGCGCTGCCGTCATATGACACCTCGGTCAATCTCGGTGCCGTTCCCGCCGCACCCCAGACGGCCGATCAGGTCACGCCCCCCGCGCCGAATCCCCAGCCGGCGGCGCCCAATGCGCTGTTCGTCCAGGCGCAGCTCGGCGTGCCTTCCCGCCAGTCGCCTTTGCATCCCTCCTCGTTTGCCACTGTCCTGGAACCCTTCACCGCCAGCGCCTTTGCCTGGTCTATTGGCCGCTCCGGCGAGGGCATCGGCGCCCTGAGCATGGCCATTGCGCCAAACGGGACCATCCTGGTCAGCGGTGGGGCGGGCCGCAACGAGATCTACCGCCTGAATCCCGCCGGCGGACAGGCCCCGCAGCCCCTGGCCACCCTCGAACTGCCCATTTACGACATGACCTTCGATGCCGCCGGAAACCTCTGGGCCACTACCGGCGGCGGCCCGCTGGTCCAGCTCGATCCGGCCACCGGCCAGATTCTGGCCCGGTACTCCGACGGTGTCACCCTCGGCATTGCCGCTGATCCGGCCAGTTCCCGGCTCTACGTCGCCACTTCCGACGGCGTTGAGATATTCGATACCGCCACCCACACCTGGCGCATCTTCTCCAGCACCCGCGTGCATGGCCTGGCGCTTTCGCCCGCCGGTGAACTCTGGGGTGTGACCTGGCCTTACGACGGGAAGATCGTCCGGTTCAACCGTGTCGGCCAGGCCGAACTGATGCTCACTTCCGCCGACCCCGCCTCGGGCCTTGCCTTCGGGCCTGCCGGGACGGCGCTGGAAGGGCTGCTTTTCATCAACCACGTTGCCGGCGGCAGGCTGACCCTGTTCGATCTGGCCACGCGTCAGTCCATCGCCCTGGCCACCGGCGGCGACGGCGGCCAGTTCCTCCACGTCGGCCCCGATGGTCGCGTCTACGTCAGCCAGGACGACCAGATCGATGTCCTGTCGCCCCTCACCGCCCCCCGCATCACCGCCGGGCCCGCCAACGGCGCGCAGCTCGATCCGCTGCTGACCTCGCTGACACTGACTTTCGACACCGACATGCGGCACAACTCCGCCGTCGATCCCAATTCCGCCACCAACCCGGCCAACTACCAGCTCGTCAACCTCAATAGCGGCCAGCCCATCGAGATCGGGGCCGTCACCTATGCCCCGGCCACGCGTACCGTCCGCCTCTGGTTCGAGGCGCTTCTTCCCGACGATTACCGCCTGACTGTTTCCACCAACGTCTACAGCGACACCGGCATTCCCCTCGATGACCCGTTTGTCTCCAATTTCGAAGTGCTCGCCGATGTCAGCGACCTGGTCTCCGCGCAGATCTCCAACGTCCGTGCCAACCGTGCCGCCAGCCGCCTGACCTTCGACGCCACCCTCACCAACACCCTCGGCATCGACATGCACGGCCCGGTGCGCCTGGTCTTCACGGGCTGGGCCGGCACCGGCGCACAGATCGTCGGCGTCGATGGCTTCGATGCCCAGGGCAACCCCTATGTCAACCTGCTGTTCTCCGAAGAGGCGGTTGTTCCCGACGGCCAGTCGGCGCCGATGCGCACCATCGTTGTCGCCAATCCGGAATGGGCAACGCTCAATCTCTCGCCGCGCGTGGTTTGCGGGCTGCCGCCCAATCTGCCGCCGGAAATCACCTCGACGCCGGTTGAGACTGCGACCGCGGGGCAGGCGTACACCTACGACGTGAACGCGGTGGACACCGATTTCGGTCCCGGGACCGTCCACTATGTGCTGGTTTCCGCGCCGCGCGGGGCGAGCATCAACGCCGACACCGGCCTGATCACCTGGACTCCCGCGCGAGGCGATGCGCGCATCTCCCTGTTTGAGGTGCGCGCCTACGACTGGCGCGGAGGCCATGACAGCCAGCGATGGAACGTCGTCGTGGCCAACACCAACCTTCCCCCCGGCCTGCTGCCGGTCGGCAACGTTGCCGCCGCCGAAGGCGATGTCATCGACATCCCGGTTTCGGGTTACGATCCCGACGGCGATCCGTTGATCTACTGGGTCAGCAATCTTCCTGCCGGCGCCGTGTTCGACGCCGATCGCAACGTGCTCCACTGGGCAACCGATTCCCGCTCGGCCGGACGCTACGGCGACGTGACGTTCCACGTCAGCGACGGGGTTGCCGAAGCCTCTGTCGCCTTCGAGATCCTCGTCACCAACGTCAACCAGGCGCCGCGGCTCGAGCAGCCCCTTGATCAGACCGTCCAGGAAAACCAGTCCCTCTCGTTTACGCTCAGCGCCATCGACGCCGACGGCGATCCGATCACCTACTCGGCCGTCAATCTCCCCGCCGGAGCGGTTCTCAACCAGCAGACGGGTCTGTTCCTCTGGACGCCCGGCTACTGGCAGCACGGCAATTACCAGGTCCGGTTCGTTGCCAGCGACGGCACGCGCCAGAGCGTCGCGACGGCAACCATCCACGTCCTGAATGTCAACGGCCCGGTCGCCCTCGATCGGCTGGGCACCTGGATTGTCTATGAAGGCCAGCAACTCGGCGTGCAGGTCGGCGTCACCGACCCCGACTACCCCGGCATCACCACGTTTGCCGACGAGGCCGCCGACACCGGCGCCCCCTCACCCGCCTTCACCTGGACCCACTCGGCGCTGCCGCCCGGCGCGGCCTACGACCAGGCCACCTGGACGCTCACCTGGACTCCCACCTTCACGCAGGCCGGCAACTACTCCGTCACCTTCACCGTCGAAGACGACGGCGACGGGACCGGCACGAGCACCACCGACACCCAGGTGCTGAACATCCAGGTGCGCGATCTCAACGGCGCGCCGACCGTCGCCGCCATCGACAACACTGTCGTCAACGTCGGTGCCGCGATCAGTATTCCCGTTAGCGCCACCGACCCGGACGGCGGCCCGCTCACCCTTGCCGTTCTGGGACTGCCCTCCTTTGCCACGTTCACCGACAATGGCGACGGAACCGGGACCATCCATGCCGCCCCGCAGATGGCCCACGCCGGCGATTACATGCTCACCGTCATCGCTTCCGACGATGGCAACGGCGTGCCCGCCAGGGTTCTCACCGGCCAGATGAGCTTCATCCTCACCGCCCATGCCGACAACGCCCCGCCGGTCATGGCTTACGTCGGCGACAAGGTCGCGGTCGTCGGCCAGCAGCTCGTCTTCCTCGTCAATGTCATCGACACGGACGAGGACGCTCTTGTCTACTCCGCCACCGGCCTGCCCGCCGGCGCCACTTTCCTCGGCACCGGCATCTACGGCCAGGCCGAGTTCGCCTGGACTCCAGGCGCCGCGGGGACTCACACCATCACGCTTATTGCCACCGACAGCGGCAATGGCACGCCCGCCAACCAGCTTTCCGACAGCCAGACCATTCAGATCGTCGTCCGCGACGCCAACACCGCACCGGTCATGCTGCCGCTTGGTCCCCAGGTAGTGGCCGAAGGCCAGATTCTCATCGTCGATCTGTCCGCCACCGACGCTGATGGCGATGCGTTGACCTTCGCCGCGGAGAACCTGCCGCGCCGCGCCGACCTCAACCCCGCCACCGGCCGCTTCACCTGGTCGCCCGATTACACCCAGGCCGGCAATCACACCATCCGCTTCACCGTTTCCGACGGTTCAGCCAGTTCGACCGCCGACCTCCGCGTGACCGTGCAGAACGTGAATCGCGCGCCGGCGGTTGTTCCGCTTCCGCCGCAGGTCACGCTCGAAGGTCAGCCCCTCTCGTTTGCCATCGCTGCCGGCGACCTGGACGGCGACGCCCTGACCTATTACATCGACGGCGCCCTGCCCGCGGGCGCGACCTTTGATCCATCAACTCAAGTCTTCTCCTGGACACCCGCTTTCAACCAGGCCGGCTCTCACGTCATCCGCTTCGTCGCCAAGGACCCCTCCGGCCTGGTCGGCGCGCAGGATGTCACCATCACCGTGCAGGATGTCAACCGCGCACCGACCCTTCCGCCGCTCAGCGGCCACGTGGTTCTCATCGGGCAGGAGTTCTCCCTGCAGATTTCCGGCGTAGATCCCGACGGCTCGCCGGTTACCTATTCCGCCAGCCAGATGCCTGCCGGGGCGACCCTCGACCCGGCAACCGGGCTGTTCACCTGGACCCCGCTGGCCACCCAGGCCGGCACATGGCAGCCGCTGATCACCGTGTCCGACGGCGGCCTTGCCGTCAGCCGCAGCATGACCCTCGTGGCCGCTTACAGCCGCATTGCTCCGCAGGTGCAGATTACCCTCACCCCCAGCTTCCCGGTCGCCGTCGGCCAGAGCGTTCTGGTTCACGTGACCGCCTCCGGGGTTGCCGATATCAGCGCCGTCACCCTCACCATCGATGGGCGAAATGCAACCCTCGATTCTTTTGGTCGTGCCCGCTACACCGCCACCCGCACCGGTCGGATTCCCCTCTTCGCCCAGGCCATCGATGTCGATGGCACGATCGGTTCGGCCAGCTCCTATCTGCTCATCCGCGACGCTTCGGACACCCAGCCGCCTTCGCTGGATCTGTCCATCGCCGACGGCTCCCTGGTCTCCGCGCCGATCGACATTGCCGGCCGCATCGACGACGTGAATCTCAACCGGTACACGCTGGAATTGATCCCGCTCGAAGGCGGCGCCACGCGCGTCCTGGCCCGAGGCACCGTTCCAGTGGCCGGTGGCGTGCTCACCCGTCTGGACCCGGCCGCGATCCCCAACGGCGCCTACACGCTGCGCCTGGTCGCCAGCGACATTTCCGGCCGAACCCAGCTTCTCACGCGCGTCATTGACATCGACACCGCCGACAAGCCGGGCGCGTTCCTGGCAAACGCCACCGACCTGATCGCCACGCTCGACGGTGTTTCCGTTTCCATCGGCCGCGGCTACAGCAGTCTCGACGCCGGCACGGTCGGCATGGTCGGTCGCGGCTGGCACCTGCTCGGCTTTGAGCCGCGCGTGGCCACCAACCTGCCCGCCACGGGACAGGAATCCGAGGGCGTCTACAACGCGTTCCGGGAAGGCACGCGCGTCTATCTCAACCTGCCCGACGGCTCCCGCGGCGGGTTCACGTTCACCCCGACCCGGCACGAGTACGGCGGCGCCGTCTGGTATGCCCCCGCATGGACGGCCGACCCCGGCGTCGCATACCAGCTCGCCAGCGCCGATGCGCCCCTCGGTCTGGTTTACGGCAGCTTCTACCAACTTCGCACCGGTCTGCCCTACAACCCCGCCAGCGGCCGCTTCGCCGGTCCGGATTACACGCTGGTGGCGCCCAACGGCACGCAGTACCACATCGACACCGCCGACGGCCTGCTGGCGATCGTCTCGCCCGCCGGCACGCGCCTTGTCGTCAGCGACGGCGGCGTTGTCGCTCCCAGCGGCGACCGCCTCAGCTTCCAGCGGGATCCTGCCGGTCGGCTTGCCGCGATCATCAAGCCGGATGGCTCGCGCCTGGTTTACCGCTACGACGCCGCCGGGAATCTCATTCACGTTCTGGACACCGCCGCCAACCAGCGCACCTGGTACGGCTATGACAACACAGGCCTGCGATCGATCATGGCCCCGGACGCCGCCCGGAGTTGCGCCGTCGCCTACGATGCCGCCGGATCCGTGCAGAGCACCGTCACCGCCGATCGGGTTCTTGGCACCACCCGGCAGTTCGTGGGCGAGACCTTTGCCGACAGCCTTTCCGCGGGGCAGACCCGCCGCTTTGCCTTCACCATCAGCCCGCAGGAACTGCGCAGCTCGGCCAGCGGGCTGCTCACCCTGGCCGTCGAGGTTACCGGCGGCTTCAGCCCGGCCGCCGCCACGGTTTTCGGCGCAGCGCGGGGGCAGACGAGGGTGAGCGCGGGCAGCAGCCTCACCCTGTTCACCTTCGATCAGCCCGGCCCGTACATCGTTCAGGTCGCCGGCGCCGATGCCGCACAGGCCGGCGCGTTCTCGCTGAAACTCACCCTGGCCGGCGACTCCAACGCCGATGGACGGATCAGCGGCGCCGATGTTCTCACCGACATCAACGCCGACGGCGTCATCAACGCCGTGGACCGGCAGTACCTTGACTCCAGCTTCGGCTTCTCAGCGAACCTGGCCCCGACCCTCGCCGCCGGCAGCGCCGCCACCCACGTCGGCCTTCCTGCCCGCATCAACCTGGCCCTGCTCACCGCCGATCCCGAGGCCGATCCCATTGAGTATCGCATTCTCAGTGTAACCAATGGCACCGCGGTCCTGGGTCTCGACGGGGACTCGCTGGTTTTCGCCCCCGCCAACGGTTTCAGCGGCGTTGCTTCCGTCATCGTCCAGGCTGTGGATCCCTTCGGCGTTTCCACCGCCGCCGAGATGACCTTCAACGTCAGCAGCGCCGCCCTGCTGGGCATCGATTTCCAGCAGCGCAATCCGCGCATCGCCGCCGGCGAGGTCCGCGAGATGCGCATCGTCGCCGATTTCGCCGACGAGAAGGGCGTGCTCATTCCCGCTTCCGCCGTCACCTTCTCCTCCACCGATCCGGCCCGCGCCGTCGTCACCGGCAACGGCTGGCTCTGGGGCGTTTCCGGCGGATCGGGCGTCATCGTTGCCAGCTACGGAGGCTTCCAGGTGGCCACGGCGTTCCTCGTCGGCCAGCCTGCCGACCGCGCCATGAGCGATCTTGCCGACCTGGGGCTGACCGTTTCCCCCGCCGGCGTCGCCATGCCTGTCGCCAATGGCTCGCCGCTGTCGCTGCACGTCTATCGGCCCGATGCCGCCAATGTCACGGCCATCGCCTCCGGCACGCGCTACTACGTCGGCAACCCGGCCCTGGCTTCCGTGGATGCGAGCGGCACGCTCATCGCCCACGCCCCCGGCTATACGACACTCACCATCACCCACGAGATGGCCGAGTACGTCCTGCCGCTGCTCATCGGCAATCCGGCCGGCAATACGACAACGATCGGCGGGCAGGGCGGCCTGGTTTCCGCCTCCAACGGCGTGACTCTCGGCATCCCGGCCTACTCGCTAAGCCAGAATGCCGTCGTCACCATTTCCACGGTCGGCCAGGGTGCCCTGAGCCGCTCGGTCGCCGCGCCGTTCCAGTTCGTTGCCGCGTTCGACCTCGATCTTGGAACCACGGCACTGGCCCGGTCGCCGCAGATTGTCGTGCCGGCCGCCGGCCTGCCGGTCGGCGGCACGCTGGTCGTCCATCGCGCCGGCAGCGTCCCCGATGCCGCCGGCGTTCTCCAGGATGCCTGGCTCCAGGTCGATCTGCTCCGGGTCGGCGCTGACAACTTTGCGCGATCCACCGGGCTGCCGGGGCTGGTCGGCGCGGTCGAATCCGGCCAGTACGCGATCGTCTATGCCCCGGCCGACTCGATTGGCGTCATCCAGGCCCAGGTCACACTCGCCAACCCGCTTTCGCCCACCACGCGGGGCGTGCTGTTCGGCGCAGCGGTTGCCCTTGGCGGTGGCGGGGGGGCAGGCTCCGGCGGCGGCGGCTCGGTCACCTACGTCACCCCCGTCGTCTACGGCGCAAACGGCGCACAGCTCAACGAGGTCAATCTCTATCTCCCCAACGGCAACTACAACGTCAAGACCACCGAGGTCCAGTGGACCGGACTGCCCAAGACCACCTCCGACAATGTCCAGGTGGATGGCGGAGCAGTCGCCGAGTACCGCACCGTCTTTGCCAACATCGCCCTGCCCTCGACCCACGACGCCAACGGCCCGCGCATCGCCTCCATCTCCGCCGGCCTTGTCGATTTCGCCGGCCAGTCCAGGCCCGCGGTCAGCCTCACCGGCGCGATTCTCTGGCCCGGCGCGCCATTTGGCGTCGGTTCCAGCGTGGGCGACCTGAAGGTCGTCTTCACCGACAAGGCCACCGGCCGCGTGCGCGAAGTCGCCGGCGCCGATCTGAAGTGGGATGGAACCACTTTGAGCGCCGCCGTGCCCCAGGACATGGTGCTGGGTCTGTGCTCGATCCGCGTGATACGCACCCAGGCCGTTCTCGACACCTCCGGCGGCACGCCCCGACAGGCCGGAACCCGGCAGGTCGGCAGCGCCAGCGTCTCCATCCGCCCCACCAGCCAGTACGTGTTCATGGCCAACGGCCCGCAGAAGGAGGTCGAGGTCTTCAGCGCATCGACCGGCGCGCTGGTCGCCCGCATCCCCATCGCCCAGCTCGACGCCAGCGTCAATCCGCGCAGCGTCGCCGTTTCTCCCGACGGGACGCGCGTCTTTGTCGCCCTCTGGTCCTCCTCGGCCATCGCCGTCATCGACGCCCTGGCCCTCCGCGAGGTCGATGTTGATCCTTCCGCCCCGGGTCTCAACCGCATCGCCCTGCCCTCCGGCGCAGCGCCGTTCTGGCTCGCGACCGATCCCAACGGCCAGTTCCTCTACGTCACCGACGAAGCCTCGCGCGGCGGCGCCGGCCGAGTCTACGTGGTCGATGTCAACGCCTTCCGCCGGTCCGCCGCCGATTCCTGGCCCGCCCAGGACTACAACAGGTGCGTCGCCACCATCACACTCGACGCCGCCCCGTCCGGTCTGCGCGGCCTGGCCGTCAGCGCCAGCGGCAAGCGGCTCTACGTGGCCGCACCCGGCCAGACTCTCTTCGGCGAGAACCGCGCCTCCGACCAGCCCGGCCGGCTCCACGTCATCGACTTGGAGAAGATCGACCGTGCCAAAGGCGTTTTCGGCGTCCCGATGACCAGCATCGTCAACGTCGGCAGCGAGGTCTACGCCGTCTTCGCCACTCCCGATCCCACCAGGATCGCCGTGACCGATCGCAAGTCCGATGCCAGCGGCGTCAGCTTCCTGCTTGCCAACTCCAGCGAAACCTCCTGGAGCATCAAGCGCGTGGACCTGACACTCGGCGCCAAGACCGACTGGTTCGACATCAACAACGCCACGGGCGTGGTCGTCACGGCTGATCTCCAGTACGCCTTCGTCGCCGGGTTCAACGCTTCCTTGCAGGGCGTCCCGTCGCACGATCCGACCATGTACCCGCCCGGCAACCAGCCCGGCGCCAATGTCGGCATCATCAAGGATCCCTTCGGCACGCCCAGGCTGCTGGGCGCTTCCCGGCCGATTCCCTACGGCTTTTTGGACAATCTCGCTCTTTCCGCCGACGGCACGCGCCTCTTCGCGCCGTACCGCGGCGCCCACGGCGTGATGGTCTATGACGCGCAGCGCATGATCGCCATCGCCGAGTCCACGCCGATCGCTCAGCTTGCGAACCAGCCCTTCGAGTTCTTTGAGGGCGCCAATTCCATCCGCATCACCCCCGTTCCCATCGGCACGGGCGGCTACCCCCAGGGCGCGGCCACCCAGAACGTAACCAGGCCCATTCCGCTGGCCGACCTGACCGTCACCCAGTTTGCAGCCCCGGGAATCGTCCCCGTCGGCCCCGGCGAAACCGTCACACTCAGTTACCAGGTCGGCGCCGCCAATCCAGCCGCCCTGGCCGGGGCGGGTTCCTGGATCGAATCAGTCTATCTCAAGGACAGGGACGGCAATCTCTTCTTCCTCAAGTCCCAGTCCTTTAATTCCACCGGGACGCACCAGGTTACCCTCACGATGCCCAGGATCGATTCCTCCTGGTTCGCTCAGCTCAAGGACGGCGTGCAGTGGCTCCTGGTCGTCAATCCCGACGGCCAGCTCGAAGAAAGCGATTACACCAACAACGAGAAGTCTCTCCCGGTCGATTGGAAACTGCCGGACCTCTACGTTTCTTCCCTGTCCCGTCCGTCGGTCACGATGGCGCCCGGCCAGCCGATGACCGTCAATCCCAACGTCAATACCCTCACGTATGCGATCGCCAACCGCGGGCGAGCGCCGGTAGCCAGGGGTGCGTCCTGGACCGAGCAGATCTGGCTCGGGACCGACGCCAACGTCTGGGCCGCCAACGATATCGGCAGCGGCGTCTGGCATCAGAAGGTCGCCAGTGCCGTCCACACTCTCTCCGGCGATCTTCCCGCCGACCCCGACGTCGCACTCGTCCGAACGCTCACCCCCGATCTGTCCGGAATCACGCTCCCCGTCGGCATCGATCCCACCGCCGTCCGGTGGATCATCCTGGTGGACTGGCCGGAGTCACTGACCACCGAGTTGTCGGCCACGCCCGCCACCGCATGCGCCGGGGTTGTCGAATCGCACGAGATCGATCCTGTCGGTGTCAGCAACAACCGTTATGTCGAATCCGCGCACGGCCTGGATTTCGCGCCTCTGCGCATCGACCTGATCGGCGGAACCTGGGTTCAGAACGGCTCCAATCCAGCCGTCTTCGACGGCTCCGGAATGACCGCCATCCAGATCGGCCTGAAGCCCGACAACGCCGCCGGCTTTATCTCCCTCCTGAATGTCTCTCCGTCCAGCGCCGGCATGTCCATCACCTACGACACCGCCGCCCGCACCGTCGTCGCCGTGGGCCGCTTCAGCGGCACCCTGAACGGCCAGACCGTCGTCTTCTTCGATGGGACCTGGACGCTCAACGTCGGCACCGCCACCGCCACGGTCACCGACACGACCAGTGGCGCTGGCGACAGCGAGTTCCGCCTCGGCGGCGCCGAGATCCAGGTGAGCGGAACCGAGCTGGCCATTCCCAGGGGCGGTTCCTACAGCCAGGGCGAGGTGCGTCTTGCCGGGCGCCTGACTCTTCCCGACTCGCTCAAGGGCCAGTCCGCCCAGCCGTGGCAGATCGACCTGGGGGCGGCCCAGGCCGTGGCCGTCAGTCAGGCCGCCGTCAACTTCCGCGATGTCACCCTGACCAATCTCACCGGAAGGGACCTGAACCTTGGCGGCCTCAAGCTCGACGCCTCCGATCTCTGGTTCTACTACGACAATTCCTCCTCGGCCCTGTGGATGGGCGGCAATTTCACCCTGCCGCAGCTGGGCAATGTCGTCGCCTCGCTGGCGCGCGCCCAGGGTCGGTATTTCCGCATCACCCGCAGCGCCGGCGTCAACGCCGCCGCTTTCGCGAATTCCATCGATCGTCTGAACGTGCAGATTCGCGACGACTGGTGGCTCCGCGACATTGCCATCAACCCCGTTTTTGCCAACGGGGCCTGGACCACAACCGGAACCGCCAAACTCCAGGCCATCGACGCCGATCTGGCTGCCGGTCTCACCTTCACCTCGCCGGCATCTCTGGCCTTTACGGTGGCCCCAAAGCCGGGAACCGACCTGAGCCTCTTTGGCTTGGCCGTGGACGGCAACGTCAGCCTCACCGCCGATCGTCAGCCCGGCGTCGGCGCTGAATGGGATCCGCAGATTGCCATTTCCGGCTCCGTCACGCTTCCAATCCAGCTCACGGGCGATCCTGCGAAGATCCGACCCGTGGGCGGTTCGCCGGCCCTGGCGTTCAATGTTGCCGCCGGTTCTCCAATTACCATCGACTCCGCCGCCATCGCCTTCCCCGGCGGGCAACTGGCCCTTTCCGGCGACTGGAGGATGCCCCTCTTCGGCATCCGCGAGGCCGTCGTTACCAATCCCGCCCTGCGACTTGGCACGTCGCCCGGCGGGTACTTCGTCGCCTTCCGTTCCACCCTGGCCTTCCCCGACTTCAACAACAACACCTTCGCGTTCACCGGCGACAACTATGTCAAGCTCTCCCAGGACGCGGCCAGGCAGGTGCATGTCAACCCCGTCGGGCAAATCGAGCTGACCGCGCCCGTCAACATCACCGACGACGGCAAGTGGAACATCGCCCGCCTGCGCCTCACGGCCGACCCGGCCAGGGGCGAGTATCGCGGCGAGTCCTTCATCCAGTGTGGCGATGTTGCCTCCGTGCTCCGCATGGAGACCCTGGTCACCGACGACTCCATCGAGTTCACCGTCCCGCGCCAGGAGAAGGTCTTCACCTTCTTCGGCATGTCAGTCGCCATTGCCGGCCTCGAGTTCGAGCCCGACCGCGACCCCGCCGCCGATCCCAAGTGGGATCCGCAGCTCAGCGTGTACGGCGCGATGAAGCTCCCCAAGGAACTGACCGGCAACACGCCCGTCGAGGTCGTCCTGACTGAGCAGCACCCCATCGTCGTCAATCGCCAGGGCGTCAAGGTCAACGACACGACGCTGGTCCTTCAGCCCAATGTGGTCTTCAACCTTCTGGGTGAATTGCAGGTCAAGACCACCACCAGCGCGATGCTCAGCTTCGACAGCGAAGAGGCCACTCTCCACGGCCGCTTCACCGTCCCCTCCTTCAACGACGCCCAGTTGCTGCTCGACGGGGAAGCCACCTACGTCAAGTTCAAGATGGTCGACGGCAAGTTCGTGTATTCCGCCAACGCTCCCTTCGAGACTGAGCAGCGCACCCTCGCGCTCTACCCGTCGCTGGCGATCGAGTGGCTCATGGAGCCCATCAAGGTCGAGATGAAGAAGGCCTACGCCGACCTGGAGACACAGATCTCCGGCAGCGGCTCGTTCAGCGCCAGGGTCGGCGGCGTGGCCGAGGTTTCCCTCGACATGGACGTGAAGTTCAAGGAGGGCCTGCCCCAGTTCGAGGTCACCGTTCCCATCGACCGTGTCGGCCGGTGGACCTGGTGGTACGGCCGGGTCGAGACGATCATCGGCAGGCCCAGCTTCCGCTTCGCGCCGATCGAGGGCACGGCGGCATACGAGCCGCAGCTGGCGCTCCGCGGCAGCATGCGCATCATGCTCACGGAGAAGGAATGGGATCCCTGGGCCGAGCATTCGTCCGTCGAGCTTACCCTCGACGAGAACCCCATGATCATTTCGCCGCGCGGCATCTGGTTTGAGGGCGGCAAGCTGCGCGTTCCATCCTTCAAGACCGAACTGGGTGGCTACGAGGTCGAGCTCAGCGATGTGTCCGTGCAGTGGAATCGCAATCCCGACGAGTTCAAGTTCACCGGCAAGCTGGCTTTCCCCAAGCCCAAGCCCGAGCCCGGCAACTACTTTGTCGCCAATCTTGCCGGCACCGACGATCGCGGCAATGAGCGGTGCCTCCGCTACACCGACAAGGGATGGCTGATCAACGCCCGCATCGATGTCAGCGGCAAGGTTCCCCTCAAGGTCGTTGATCTGTCCGACCTGTTCTTCGAGTACGACAGTATGCGTGACCGCGTAAAGTTCGGCGGCGCCGCCGAGCTGAACTTCTGGCCCGGAAAGAAGATGGCCGCCGAGTTCGAGTTCGGGCCAAACGGTCTGAACGAGGTCGCCGTTTCCGTCGAGGGCTTCAATGTTCCCCTCTTCAGCACGGGCTTCTTCATCTACAAGATCGGCGCCAAGCTCGATCACCTTTCCGACGGCGAGGACTTCTACATGGAAGGAACCCTCGGGCTGACCTTCGGCCCGCCGCTGGAGATCCTCATCCCCGAAATGCCGGCCCACATTCCCGGCGCCTCGCTCGGCGGGCGCAAGGCCCTGCAGAATTACTTCGAGGGGACTTTCGGCGGCGACGCCAGGAAGTGGGAAGTCGTCCTCAAGGCTTATCTGGGCGGCTACGTCGATGGCGTCGGGTCCCTCTTCGGCGGCTCGCTCACGGGCAACTTTGAGTTCGAGAAGGGCACCGTCAACGTCATCGCCGACTACGGCGCAGCCTACGGCGCCGAACTGCCCAAGCTCGTCCGCGGCTCCGGCAGCCTCAAGATCGAGGGCAAGCAGCTTCTGGGCAGCGCCAGCCTCGCCATCACCCTCCCCGACACCAGGGAGTTGCGCGGCGCCAAGACCCTTGCCTCCGGCGGAGGCGTCATCCGCATCATCGATGACAATACGCTTGCAAACGATTACTATGTCGTCTGGGGCAGCCTTGATGTGTCCTTCTTCGGCGACATCAACATCGGCCTGAAATTCGGTTTCGACGGCGACTTCAAGCTCCTGGTCGGCAAGTCGCGCATTGCCGAGTACTCCAATCCCTCCGGCATGGTCGTCGACGGTTCGGCCTCCATCGGCACCGGCGGCGCCACTCCCGCCTCCAGGAGGTTTTCGGTCGCCCCTGGCAGCCAGACACTGATGCTCAGCGCGAACTGGGACAACGCCTCCCCGGACATGCAACTTCTGCTCAAGGCTCCGGACGGCACCACATACTCCGAGGCCGATATCGCGCAGCGCTCCGACATGGCCGTTCTCGAGGACATCTCCGATTTCAAGTGTCGCTGGATCGGCGTGAAGGATCCCGCTCCCGGCCTTTGGGAACTCATCGTCCCCGATGTCACCGGCCTGGGTGCTGTCCGCTTCTCCGCCTACGGCGATGCCGCCCCCATGACCCTTGCCGTCACCTCGCCCTCCGTCGATCTGGACGGCCCGGCAGTCGCCATCGGCTACTCCGCATCCCTCCCCTCGGGCATCGGCCGCGTCACGCTCTTCTACGACAACGACAACACGGGCTATGACGGCGTCCCCATCGTCCTCGATCTGCTCGAAGACGATGGTCCGGGCATCTACAACTGGAACGCCGCCGGCCTGCCCGTCGGCCAGTACTACATTTACGCCCTCATGGAGAGCGACAATGCGCCGCCGATATTCTCCGCTTATTCCGCCGGCCGCGTTCGCATCACCGCGCCGCAGACCGGCACGTTCACCGGCACGCTCTTCACCGACACCGACGGCAACGGCACCGGCGACCCCGGCGAACCGCCCCTGGCCGGCTGGACCGTGTTCGGCGATCTCAACAACAATGGCATCCTCGACGCCGGCGAGGTCTCCGCTACCACCGACGCAGCCGGCCTCTATCGCCTCGATCTGCCAGCCGGCCAGAATGCCGTCATCCGGCCTGTTCTCCAGGGCGGCTATGTTCTGACCGCGCCGGCTTCGCTCGGCCGGTTCACGGTCCAGGCCAATTACCGGCGCGACGGCGTTGACTTTGGCCTGTTCCGTACCGTCTCCATCGCCGGGCTGGCTTTCGAGGATCTGAACCTCAACGGTTCGCGCGATGCCGGCGAACCCGCGCTTGCCGGCCGAACCGTCTACATCGATGCAAACGCCAACGGTGTTCTCGATGCCGGCGAGATTTCCGCCACCACCGATGCCGCCGGCGCCTACACCCTCACCGATGTCGGACCCGGCACTCACCGGGTCAGCCAGCTTGCGCCCGCTTCCTGGATCGTGCCCGGTCCGGCCCTTGTCAACGTCACCAGCGGCACAAACCAGTCGGGAATTGCCCTTGCCTCTGTGGCGCGTGGCGGCGTTGCCGGCACGGTCTACGTCGATCGGAACATCAACGGCGCGATCGACGCCGGCGAGCAGCGGTTGCCCGGCGTCACCGTCTACATCGACGCCAATGCCAACGGCGCCCTCGATGCCGGCGAACCCGTCACCACCACCAATGCCGCCGGCCAATATCACTTCGCCGATCTGGCTCCGGGAACCTACGCCATCGCCCAGGTGGTGCCCGCTGGCTACAGTCGGACCCAGCCTTATCCCGCGGCGACCTGGTCGGCAACCGTCAATCAGAGCGGCCAGCAACTCGTTGCCATCGACTTTGGCAACCGTCCCCTGGCACTGATTAACGGAGATTTTGGGGTTGCCGATCCCGCTTCCGTTCGCTTCGGCTGGAATGCCCGCGGCGCGGTTGTTTTCGACAACGGCCAGGCTACGCTCGTCGTCGGGCCGGATCGTTTTGCGGGCATCGCCCAGAGCCTGATCATCCCCGCCGACATCAAGCGCATTCGCTTCACCCTTGATCTGTCCTCGTTTGCCTCCGCGGGCATTCCCTCGGCGTTTGAAGTGGCCCTGCTTGATGCGGCCACGAATCTGCCGATCCTCTCGGCTGCGGGGCTCAGCGACTCCGACGCCTTCTTCAATCTCCAGTCCGACGGACGGGTCTTCTTCTCTTCCAACATCACCATCCCCGGCGTCCAGTCCGGCCAGATTGCCGCACTCGGACCGACCCTGGACATCATCGCCGAGATGACCCCCCTGGCCGCTCCCACTCCTGCCGTCCTCTACTTCGATCTGCTCGGATTCGGCGGCGGCAGCAGCATCACGCTCGACAGCGTCAAGGCCACCAACAACGATCCGCCCGCCGCCGTTGATGATTCCGCTCAGACCTCCGAGGACCAGCCCCTCGACATCGACGTGCTGGCCAACGACACCGACCCGGAGAACAACGCCCTGTCCGTCATTGCCGTCACCCAGCCTCAGCACGGAAACGCCGTCATCCTTCCCAACGGAACGATCCGCTACACCCCGGATGCCGATTACGTCGGCGCCGACTTCTTCGACTACACCATCACCGACGGCAAGGACGAGTTCTCCACCGCTCGCGTCAACCTCACCATCATCCCGGTCAACGACGCGCCGGTTCGTCTCAGCCTCCCTGCCTCGCCGGTTACCGTCGCCGAAGACAGCGCATCGGTACCCGTGTCTCTCGGTCTTGGCGCACTCTCCTACGGCCCGGGCGGCGGACCGGATGAGGCCGCCCAGACCCTGACCTGCACTCTCACCGCCATTCCATCCTTCATAACACTCTTTGACGGGGCCAATCCCCTGTCCGTCGGCGCAACCCTCTCCATCGTGCAGCTCCAGGGCCTCCGTTACACCACTGTCCCCGATGCCAACGGCGCCGGCTCGATCGCCTGGACCGTCTCCGACGACGGGCCCGGCCAGGCCACCCTGGTTGACTCGGTGAGCATCACAATCACCCCCGTCAACGATCCGCCGGTCATGGTCGGTGTCCCCCTGGCTACCATCGCCGTCAACGAAGACCATGCCACCGCCGCTGCCGCTTCCCTGGGCTTTGCCTCCCATCGTTACGGAGCCGGCGGCGGACTCGATGAAGTCCTCCAGACCATCACCGTCACCTTCACCTCCATTCCCGACTTCATGGCCGTCTATCTGGCGGATGGCCAGACTCCCGTTTCCGTTGCCCAGGCCATAACCGTGGACGATTTCTACGGCCTGACATGGAAGACCCTTCTCAATGCCAGCGGCGCGGGTCTGCTGGCATGGACCGTTCGCGACAACGGCGGCGGCCTCGATTCCCTCGCCGACAGCGTCAACATCTCCGTTGCCCCCGTAAACGACCCGCCCGTCTTTACGGGGCTGCTCTCGGCGTCCCTTGCGATTGCCGAGGACAGCGCCAATGACACGGCCGTTTCACTCGGCCTGGAAAACCTCGACTATGCCCCCGGTGGCGGTCCCGACGAAGCCGCCCAGATCCTCACCTACTCGCTCGCCTCCGTTCCCGATGCCATCGCCGTCTTCCTGGATGACGGCATCACCCCCGTGCCCGCCGGGTCCGAACTGGCCCTTGAGGAGCTGCGCGGCCTGACCTTCAAGACTCTCCCGAATGCCTTCGGTGAATTCACCGTCTCCTGGATCGTCCGCGACAACGGCGGCGGTCAGGATTCCCTGCTCCACTCCCGCTCGATCATCATCACACCCGTCAACGATCCGCCGTCCCTCAGCGTCCCCGTTGCCCAGACCACCTTCATCAACACCCCGCTGGCCTTTTCCGTCCTCGCCGGCAACGCCATCTTCGCTTCCGACATCGATGCCGTCGTCGCTTCCTTCCAACTCACCGTCCAGCACGGATCGCTCTCCCTCGGCAGCACGGAAGGCCTCCAGGATATCTATGGGAACTACGCCTCCACACTGCAGTTCACGGGCTCTCTTGCCGCCCTCAACGCCGCCCTTAACACCCTTTCCTACACGCCTTCCGCCGGCTACGCCGGGTCGGATCGCCTGAGTGTGGTCTTCTTCGACAGCGGCATCTCCAGCGTCGCGTCGCTTACGGCCGACGGCACCGTCGATATCACCGTCATCAACACCGATCCGGTGGCCAGCGCCGGCGGGCCCTACACGGTTGCCGAAGGCGATGTCGTCATTCTCGATGCCTCCGCATCCTTCGACGCCGAGCAGCCCACCGCCACTCTCACTTTCCTCTGGGACTTTGACGACGATGGCGTCTTCGGGGAGACCGGCCCCGATGCCCTCTGTGGCGACGAGTTCGGCATGAATCCCTCCTTCTCCGCCGCCGCGCTCGACGGGCCATCCAGCCGCACCGTTTACCTTCGTGTACTGGACAACGGCAATCTCTCCGCCAGCGCCTCGGCCCAGATCGACATCACCAACGCCGCACCCTCGCTGGCCGGTGTCTCCATCCAGTCGATCCTCGAAGGCGGGACCGCGATTCTCCGCGGCACGATCATCGATCCCGGCGCGTCGGATACCCTCACGATCACGATCGACTGGGGCAACGGCGTGCAGACCTTCGAGAACGTCGCCCGCGGCCCGTTCCAGTACACCCGCACCTACGCTGACGACGATCCCACCGGGACCGTCCGCGATTCCTACCCCATTACCATTACCGTTGCCGACTCCGACGGCGCTTCCAACGTGGTCGAGACCTCCCTCCAGGTTTCCAATGTCACTCCCACGTTCGGCACGGTCACGCTGCCCACATCGGTCCTCAGCGGCAAGACCGCCTCGCTGTTTGCCGCCTTCACCGACCCCGGCGTTGACGATACCTTCACGGCATCCGTCAACTGGGGCGACAACACCACCTCGACGGCCACGGTGACCCGCACCGGAGTCTCGGGCGCCGTCAGCGCCACCCACGCCTACACCCTCCCCGGCGTCTATACCGTCGCCCTGACGCTCACCGATGACGACGGCGGTGTCCGCATCGTTACCCGGAAGATCACTGTCAACGCCAATCCCGCCGTCGCCGATTCCGTCCTCGGCGGCACGATGGTCGCCGTCAATGGCACCGCCGGCGCCGACAAGATCACCGTCAGCGAATCCGGCGGCCAGTGGCTCCTGGTCAATCTCAACGGCCGCGTCATCGCCTACGCCAGGCCCACCAGCCGCGTTATCATCAATGCCCTCGGCGGCAACGACACGATCGCCGTCAGCAATACCGTGACCGTTCCCGTCTGGTCTTACGGCGGGACCGGCAACGACCGCATCACCGATGGCCGCCGCCCCGGTGTCCTTGCCGGCAACGACGGCGACGACACCCTTATCGGCGGCGATGGACGCGATCTGCTGGTCGGCGGCAAGGGCGCTGATTCGCTCGTCGGCGGCAACGACGAGGACATTCTCATCTCCGGGACTACCGGCTACACGGAATCCACCGCGAAGGCCAGCCAGCTCGGACTGGCCGCCCTGTTCAAGGAATGGACCGCCGCCAACGTCTTCTCCACGCGCGTCGGCTTCATCAAGAACGGCGGCGGCATCTTCAGCAAGGCCTATCGCTTCAGCACCACGACCGTCCGCGACGACGGCACCGCGGTGGATATCCTCACCGGCAGTGCAGGCAACGACCTGGTCTTCTACCAGGCCTCGCGCGATCGGGTATCCGCCCTGGCCGCCGCCGAGTCCGCAGTCGCCGTCCCCAAGCTCACGTAGGCGGCAGGCATGGCCGGCGGCCGGCGGTCGGTTGACTCCCCGGCTGTCCGCCGCCGGCTATCTCGGGTCCACCGGCAATCCCCGCTCCTGCCGCCGGTCGCGCATGTCCCCCAGGAACCGCGCCAGGATCGCCCGCTCCAACGGCGGCATCGATTCCACCCGTTGCTTGGCCCGGTCCAGATTCATCCAGCGGCTTGGTCCCTGCGTCGGCGTATTTGCCGCTCGGCCCCACCGGAACATCTGGGCCAGGTTTGCCCCCATCAGCGACTCGGTCTCGTCGATGATCCTGTCGAGAAACGCCTGCTGCGCCGCCTTGCCCTGCACCTGGCGGTATTGCCTCGCGTAGATCAGCGAGCCGGCCGAAAAACTGTTCTCGAAAACCTTCTGTGCCTCTTCCCGCTGCATTTTCCCCGTGCGGACCGCCTCGAGGATCTCCCACTTTTTCTGCATCAGCGCCTGGACATAGGGTTCCTGCTGCACCGCCGGCAGCGAGGCGAAACGCTCCGAGGCCGCAAACTTCGCCAGGTCCACGGCCGGCGCCGTCACCGGCGGCAGCGGTTCAGCGCGGTCGCGCACCATCCACGCGCCAATCCCGACGGATATCGCCAGCAGGAGAATTCCCCCGCCGATCCACATGCGCGCCTTGTTCGCCTTCTTGTCCATCCGACGTCCAAAGAATCAACTCGCCTTCCGGGCAACCGCATCTGGCTTGAGCTGCGACTCGCCGGACTCATTGCTGCTTCAGATCATCCACCCGCCCGTCAATGAAAAGATAGTTGCTCGCTCCAGGTGTCCCCGGCCGGCCATGAAACGGCTCGTAGTCCATCATGATCGGGATCAGGTTGATGTTCACGCCTTTCCTGGCCAGGAACGTGTCGGCCAGATGCTCGCCCGCGTAGAGTTCCGCGAGATTCGGGTTGTACTGGTAGCTCGACTGCTCCCGCTCAAAGTATGTCTCAAAGCCGGGCGGAGCGCCGTTGGACACCGCCTTGATCACATCCGCCGGACAACGCCAGATCTTCCTGTTGCCCTTGGCGTAGGGTTCCAGGATCTCCACGATCGACTTGCCATCATTCAGCGGGGGCTTCACTGACGGCATGGTGTTCACCCTGGGCAGTCGATTGCGCGAATCGGCCATGTACATCTGGAAGAACGCCCCCACCTGCCGCAGCGACGCCGCGCAGGCCGTCCGGTTCGCCCGGACCTTCGCCGCCGCCATGACCGGCATCAGGATACTGATCAGGATCGCGAGGATGCCGATGACCACCAGCAGTTCCACCAGAGTAAACCCGGACCGACGCATGATGACAACCTACTTCTTTCGCAGGAACTCCACAATAGATCATATGGCGTCCAGCGGAGCGCGACGCCTTCCGCGGCCGGCGGCCAGGATCGCGGGGCGCGGACCCCGACGCACGGGCATCCTCGCCCGTGCCCCGGCCCCGCGAGGGCATCGATGCCCCGAGAATCCTCGCCATCGCCGTGCGATCCTGTATCCGACGCCGCAACTGTCACGAACACCCTCAGGCGGGTCATGGGGATTTTGCTTGCATTCCGGCGACTTCATGCGCACGATTCGGCCACCCATGAAGAGCATCCTCTCCATCGGCATTCTTCTGCTTGTCGTGACCTTGTCGCATGCGCAACAGTCGCCGGCCTCGGAAGGCCTGATTGCCCTGCCGGAGCCGGACTGGCCCCAGTGGCGCGGGCCGCGGCGCGATGCCATCAGCGCCGAGAAGGGTCTTCTGCCAACCTGGCCCGCGGAAGGGCCCAGGCTCCGCTGGAAGGCCGAGAAGATCGGCCGGGGCTGGTCAAGCCCGATCGTTGTCGGCGACACGGTTTACATCACCGGGGACATCGACGAAGACCTGGTCCTCCACGCGTTGGACCATGGCGGCAACCCGAAGTGGAAGGCCGTCGCCGGTCGGTCGTGGAAGGGCTCGTTTCCCGGCGCCCGCACTTCCGCGGTCTGGTCGGCCGGGCTGCTGTACCTCATGAACGCGCACGGCGTGGTGTTCGCGATCGACGCCGCGACCGGCCAGCATCGCTGGTCCGAGGATGTGATGCAGCGATTCGATGCGAAAGTGCCCACCTGGGCGATGAGCGAATCGCTGCTGATCGATGGATCGCGGCTCATCGTCACGCCGGGGGGATCCAGGGGCATGATGGCCGCCCTCGACAAGGCCACCGGTGAGACGGTCTGGTCGTCATCGCCGCTGGCCCGCGCCACCTACACCTCGCCGATCCTCTTTGCGCACGGCGGCAGGCGGATCATCGCGAACTGTTCTTCCGAACATGGCTTTGCCGTGGATGCGGACACTGGCAAGCTTCTGTGGACCGTGCCGCTGAAAAACCCGTACGGCGTGGTCTGCTCCACCCCCGTATATGGCCAAGGCGCGGTGTTATTCGTCACATCAGACGGCCCGGGGGCGGCGCTGTACCGGGCCGACGATGGCCAGCCGCTGTGGAAGTCCGCCCTGGACGCACTGACCGGCAGCGGCATTCTTGCCGATGGCCTGCTCTTTGCCGGGGGCTGCAAACGCACCAAGGCGCTGCATGCCCTGGACTGGAAGAGCGGCCAGGATCGCTACAGTCTCACCCTCGCCCAGGCCCGATCGACTTACGCGGCGGTGGCCATGGTGATGGCCGATGGACGGCTCTATTGCCAGGCGGAGGACGGCACGGTGGCGATGCTCAAGCCTGGGGCCGAGGGCGCCGAGGTCCGTGGCAAGTTTCGCCTGGTGGAGGCCAAAGGCGACGCCTGGGGTCATCCGGTGCTGCTGAACGGTCGGCTCTACCTCCGTTACCACGAGACGCTTTGGTGCTTTGACGTTGCAGGCTGACATGGGCGGCGGGCGGTTTGAACGCCGACCGTGTCCGTCCGGCAGCCCGATCACTTGCTGCCGGCGAACGTGAAGGTCCAGACCTTGCCGTCGGCCTTGGTCCAGACGAGGGTTCCGGTGAGGCGGTCGCCGCTGACCTGGCCGGTCCAGGACAATGTGCCCTTGGTGCCGCTTTGCATCGTGGCGCTGAAGTTGTTTTCATTGACGGTGTATTCGCCGGGGGAGAAGCCGTAGAAGGCGAAATTCTCGGTCATGAGCGTGTTGTCTTCGAACATGACCGCATCCTGGAAGACCTTGGCGCCGTCGTTGAGCGACGCGCTGTTGGGAGTCATCGTCACGTTCCAGACCCCGGGAAACGGATCGGTCGAATCAGCCAGCACAGCTCCGCAGATGAGAAGACCCGCCACGAACGCCAGACCTCGTATCGCTTTCATAGAAACCTCCGATCATGACCCGCAGCCTGCGATACGCTCCACGGGTTACGATCTACAATATAATTGTGATGGATGCGGCAAGCTGGGCAGGCGATTCCGGTCGCATCGGCGTTATCCGGACCCGGTCATGGCCGGGCCAGCAGCGGCCGAAGCGACCGTGCGGCTCGACGGTGATTGACGTGGCCCCAGAGGGACTTGTCCGCGGCGAGGAATCGCGCCAACCGCCCGGTGCTGCAGGCCAGGGCGCTGGCGGCGGATGAGATATGCCAGTCGGCGGCCTCGAGCACATCGAGCACGCGTCCCATAATGGCGAGGTAGCGGGGGTGATTGGCGGATGCGTCCAGTCCCGGCGGGGGCAGGCAGACGCCGGCCTGGAGGTCAATGGGTTGGCGAATCTCCATCGCCACGCGATGGCGGAGCCGGCGTAGAGCCGCCGAGCAATTCTGTGCCTGCGAGCGGCGTTCGGTGGCGGTGGCGGACAGACCAGAGGGGATGTGGACCAGGCGCACGCCGGAACTGGTCTTGTTCCGCTTCTGGCCGCCAGGTCCCGAACCGCGAAAAGCCTCGAAGCGGCATTGCGCCAGGAACTGTTCGTCGTCGATGTCCCGGAAGTCCTGTTGCATGTCGCTTCCATTCCCATTTTGCCCTGATGTCCCGAATACCTGAAGTCTTCCCTGTCTCGGGTGATGCGTAGAAAAAGGGTGTCGGCGACGGAAGTGTCGTCGGGCGGAAGTCAAGCCATCGTTAGTGGCGCGATGGACATCTGGACATCCGGGCGCGGCACCCCTGTGCATCGATTTGTCTTCGATCAGTTCATGCTCGTCAAGCGCATCGGCACACGCCGAATTCTCACGGGTGCGTGGCATGTTATGCGGCTCCCCGCAGAAGCTGGCCACACAACCAGTAGTGGTCCCATCGTCCATCCTGACTCAGGTTCAGCGCCCGTAACGCTAGGATCGATTCCGCTCCGTCCTCGTTCCAGAACTGCTCGGTTCCCTTCACTCGTTTGTTGAACAGTTTCACCCCCGACTCCACCACCCCCGAACCGATTGGCCAGCCCCGCGCCCGGTATCGCGGAT